>MDTG01180479.1_pt1 | contig 36056 bp, 27 predicted proteins | sample 811421 | NCBI WGS metagenome assembly MDTG01 (sample SAMN05326645, study PRJNA326480) | marine metagenome | isolation source: seawater | place: Pacific Ocean: South East | collected 2011
CGCGGCTGAACGACGAAAATCTGTGATTTTCGGCTGGAATAGTCCGCCGTGTCAGCAATTCTGCTGACTGAAACATTAAAAGGGATTTTTTTAAAACTTAGAAAGGAATGGTGCCCAGGGGCGGACTTGAACCGCCACGCCCTTGCGAGCACTAGCACCTGAAGCTAGCGTGTCTACCAATTTCACCACCTGGGCATATCGCGCTAAGCTCTCGTTCAGCGCGGGCGAGAAGATACGCGGTTGGCGTAATATTGTCAATCATTAATTCTCGATTTTTCCTAAATTTCTACATCCTACTGCCTGAGTATGCGTAAAGTCCTGAATCGACATAGTGCCTTTGGGATCAAGAGAATAGTATTGAGCAAACCACAATTGTAATGTCGCCATGGCGTCGTCGAGGGCATTGTGCGCTGGCGCAAGGGGCAAGTGGTGACGTTGTCGGCATACCGTCAGAGTAGCGCTGTTTGGCGGGAGAACCTCGTGTTGTTTCTGCAACTGATAAACCGCGAGCTTTAATGTGTCCAGTGTTATCACGTTCTCCATTTGCTGCTCATTGGCGGCCATTACGCGGTCCAGCACCGCCATATCCAATCCGGCGTTGTGCAGCACCCATACGTGGGAATGTGCATACTGGCTGAGTTTCTTAAGCGCATCCCTTACATGCACGCCTTGTGCAATAGTATCCGCGGTTAGCCCGTGGATTACCGGGCTCTGTTCTAAATCGCCAGATGCGCGTACCACTTCGTAGTAACAGGAAGACACATCAATACTGCCTGCCTTACCTTCTACCCAGCCAATCGAGGTAATCTTTGCCTTCTTGGGGTCCAGTGACGTCAGCTCTAAATCAATTGCCAGCAATGGCATATCTCGCAGCATTTGATGCTTGCGCTCTTCGGGTAACAAAGTGCCTCCCGCCATCCAGCGTTGGATACGCCCCCACCACGAAAGCGACGGCGCAAACGCATTACTCACGACATACCTCCTGAGAATTTCATTACCGCTGCTTGCTGGGCGCGATCAATGGCTTTAAATGCCGCTTTGAGCTGGTGCTTTTCTATTGAGGATAAGTCGCTAATCGACACACAATTATCTGTCACTTTATTTTGCAACTGATGCCGCCAACGCAAACGGGTCAGGAACAACCAGATATCCCGAAGGTTATTGGCATCTCTCGACGACAACCCGGCACCGGCAGGCAAGCTGGCTAAACGCGCCAGCGTAGAGGGCATCGTCAATCCGTTGTCGAGCGCATAGAGTCTTACCAGGTTATTAATGATGGCAATGGCTTTTACCTTCAGATCAATGGCATCCTTTACGCTATGGCCTTTTTCAAATACAAACTTCTGAAACATCGATAACGGCACAGAATCACTGTTTGCCTGACGTGCTAATGCCGCCAGAAACATTTTCTGCTTCAACAAAGGCGCTCGTGCCAATTGCATTTTTCTGAACAACTCTACATCGCCGGCCGCAGCCCGTGCATCCAGGAAGATATTAAAGTACATGATGGCTTTAGATGTTGGCTGCTTTACCCACTGCTGTGCTTCGTGAATGGCATCATCGAGTGACAAACGCAGTTCCGGGTTGCTGGCCATAATATTCCCCGGGCATAGTTTGATGCCACATTTACCCAATCCGTTACACACATAGTCTGCCATGCCCGCAAAATACTCGGCTTCTTGCTCATTTGGGGTACGCGCCAATAACAGACCATTGTCCTGATCTGACCCCATCGTCTGGTCTTCCCGCGCCTGAGAGCCATACACAATCCAGGTATAAGGCATAGGCGCTGAGCCATGCTGTTGCTGATAGAAGGTAATCAGCTTGCGCGTCATGATATCCGTCGCCTGTGCCAACACTTTGCCGGCAATGTCATAATCCCCGGGGCGCTTGGCGTGGGTTGCCAAATAGTGCGGCATTTGCCACGACAGCCGTGTCAGTTCATACAGATTCTCTGCCTTGGACAGTTCGCCAATAATAAACAGCACGTTGCCTTTCTGATGACGAATGATATCAGACGCCGTTACCATGCCCATGGGTTGACGGGATACCCGGTCGACCACCGGCAAGTGATGAATGTTGCGTTCACTCATAAGTGCCATGGCGTCAAACATAGTGCGGTTTTGCGTGATCATGGCGGGCTTGTCGGTCATGATTGTCGATACGGGTAAGCCAACATCTAACGCTGTGGCAACAACCCGATTGCGCAGATCTCTGTCGGTGACAATCCCCGCCAGTTTTTCGTTTTCTGTGATCAGCAGCGAGGACACATTGTTTTCACTCATCAATTCAGCGGCCTGCTGCACCGACAGCCCAATATCCGCACTTACGGGCTGGCGCTCTATCACTTCGTTCAGTGATTTATAAAGCCACATGGAATTTGAGTCCTGGACCGCCTGGTTTTGCAGCGCCTCGCTCTTTGTACCTTCGAAAAAGTTAGCCACTTCCGGCGTCGACAGCAGCGCTTTAAACGCTTCTGACTCAAAGCAATACACCAGCCCCGGGCTGTCAATTTTCACCTCTATAGGATGGGATACGCCATCAATAATACTGTGAAACCCGAAGTAGTCTCCTTCACTTAAGTGGCGTTCTGGTCCGTCGCTGTCTTTTACCGAAAACTGACCGCTTTGAATCAAAAACAACCTGTCGGCATTTTCCTGTAATAACTGATTCTGGTTCTCCGCCGCCAGATAGATAAGCCTGGCGTGTTTAGCCAAATCCTGTAACGCATCGTCAGCCAGCACATCAAATGGCGCAGATGTTTTTAAGAAATCCAGTACCTGTTGGGGTGTCGCACTCATTATTGCCTCCCATCCCGCCCGTGAAAACCTTGTTGTTACATATAAGTGTAGCGCCTTTGCGGTTTATAACGTGTGAACCAGATCAAAGACGTATCAGCTATTTACACCAGGATTCACTCTAAAATAACCCCTGGTGTAAATCCTTTATATAAAAGTTAATGGCCGAAGCGTAAAAAGGCCCATCCGAGGATGAGCCTTTCTCTATATAGAGCTAATTCAGTTTAGTGAGCTGACGCATCACCGGCACCTTTCGGGAAGCGGATGCTTTCCACCAGGTCCTGAATTTCCTGAGGCGCTTCGTCAGTCATCTTATACACGCCGTAGGCAACTGCGAAGTTAACAATCATACCCAGTGTACCAATACCTTCTGGTGAAATACCGAACCACCAGTTAGCAGGCACGTTGGCTGCCGGATTGATAAACTTGAAGTAGATGATGTATGCCGCTGTGAACGCGATACCCGCAATCATCCCCGCGATAGCACCTTTGTCATTCATACGCTTGCTAAAGATACCCATAATAATCGCTGGGAAGAAACTGGATGCCGCGAGTCCGAACGCGAAGGCGACCACCTGCGCTACGAATCCTGGCGGGTTAATCCCGAAGTAACCGGCAATCACAATCGCCACACCTGCTGCGAGTCGTGCATAGAACAACTCGGCTTTATCGGTAATGTTTGGCGCAAAGTTACGTTTCAGTAAGTCATGCGATACCGAGGTAGAGATTACCAGCAGCAGACCCGCCGAGGTAGACAGTGCCGCAGCTACACCACCAGCGGCCACCAGTGCGATTACCCATGCAGGCAGATTCGCAATCTCTGGGTTAGCCAGTACCATGATGTCACGGTCAACTTTCACTTCGTTTTTGCTAGCCGGGTCGTCAATGCTACCAGCAGCATAGAACATTTTGCCGTCGCCATTCTTATCCTTAAAGGTTATCAGGCCAGTTTGCTCCCAGTTCTTAATCCAACTTGGTGCTTCGGCGTAAGATGTACCCTGCATGTCTGTACCATTGATGGTTTCAATCATGTTTACACGACCGAATGAAGCCAGAGCCGGTGCAGTTGTGTAAAGGATAGCGATGAATACCAGCGCCCAACCCGCACTCTTACGCGCATCACGTACTTTAGGTACCGTGAAGAAGCGAACGATTACGTGAGGCAGACCCGCAGTACCTACCATCAGAGCGAAGGTAATGAAGAAGACGTCGATGGTGCTCTTCGTACCGGACGTATATTCATTAAAGCCGAGTTCGACGGAGAGGTTGTCGAGTTTCTCCAACATGTACATCCCCGACCCGTCAGCCAGTGTCGCACCGAAAGCGGTTTGAGGCAGAATGTGACCTGTTACCATCATTGAGATGAACACAACAGGTACGATGTAAGCAAAAATCAGTACGCAGTACTGAGCAACCTGTGTATAGGTGATACCTTTCATGCCACCTAAAACAGTGTAGAAGAATACAATTGCCATACCAATAACCACACCGGTTACGATATCAACTTCCAGGAAGCGGCTGAATACCACGCCCACACCACGCATCTGACCTGCAACGTAGGTAAAACATACGAAGATGGCACAGAAAACGGCGACCGTACGGGCAGTTTGTGAGTAGTAGCGATCACCAATGAAATCCGGTACAGTAAATTTACCGAACTTACGCAGGTATGGTGCAAGACATAGTGCCAACAGCACGTAACCACCAGTCCAGCCCATCAGGTAAACTGCGCCGTCGTATCCCATAAAGGAAATCAGACCGGCCATGGAAATAAACGATGCGGCTGACATCCAGTCTGCTGCGGTTGCCATACCGTTCATGACAGGTGGAACACCGCCACCGGCTACATAGAAGTCAGTGGTTGAACCAGCGCGAGCCCAAATCGCGATTGCGATATACAGAGCAAAGGAAGCGCCAACGATGATAAAGGTTAATAATTGAACATCCATTGGACTACTCCTCGTCTACGCCGTATTTTTTGTCCAGTGCGTTCATTTTGGCCATATAGACAAAAATGAGCGCAACAAATACGTATATTGCACCTTGCTGTGCGAACCAGAATCCCAGCTTGAAGCCAAAGAATTGGATGTTATTCAGCACATCAACAAAAAGGATGCCGCAGCCAAAAGACACGACAAACCAGATTACTAACAATTTGGCGAGGAGGGAGAGATTCTCCTTCCAGTACGCCGTTTTGTCGTCATCACTTTTAAATGCCATCTTTCCGTCCTCGTAAATAGGTTAACTCGATGTATTATTTTTACATTTTCCTAACGACAAGCTTCTCAGGCGACTTTAGCGTTTTTGACTTTTGTTCTACATCGCAAAAATCGCCTAAAAACCGCATAATTAGGAGCTTCGGATATACTCTAGTCGCGCAAAATCAATCTAGGAATGAGACCATGGTCGTAGGTCAGGTATTAGAGGGTTGCGTATAATGTCATCAATATTGTTAAAAACCTGTTAGGACAAGGCATGACGTTCGGTTGGGTTACACTGGCACTGCTGTATTTATTTTTGTTGTTTAACATTGCCAGTTGGGGTGACAAAAACTCCCCTACCGCCAGATGGATAACCTCTCACCCGGTGATCTACTCACTGGCGCTGGCAATTTACTGTACCGCCTGGACGTTCTTTGGTGCGGTCGGTCAGGCATCCCGAGACACCTGGATTTACCTGCCCATATTATTAGGCCCAGTGCTGGTCTATATTTTGGGATATCGTTTCATATATAAACTTACTTTGGTGAGTAAGAAACAGCACATCAACACCATTGCCGACTTTATTGCTTCGCGATACGGCAAACGACAGGCCGTCGCACTGCTGGTTACTATCATCGCGCTACTCGCCACCATTCCTTACATCGCACTACAACTAAAAGCAATTGGCGCTACGTTTAAACTGCTTACCAATCAACCTAACAGCCAGTTTATTATTGTCATTTCAACGGCGTTTATTGCGTTGTTCGCAATTTATTTTGGTACCAAACAAACCGACGTTACCGAATATCGTCGCGGCCTTATTCTGGCTATTTCATTTGAGTCGACGATTAAATTACTGGCGCTGGTGCTGGTTGCCTTTGTGGGCTATCAGGCGTGGTACAATCTGGAAAGCGCACCGATTCTGGAGCGCTTTGTCAGCGACGAAGCCCTGTCGCAGTTCTCCTCGTTCACGTTCTTCGCGCAAACCATTATGGCCGCCGCTGCGGTTATTTGCTTACCCCGTCAGTTTCACGTTGCAATTGTAGACAACCTGAGCCTGAACCACCTGAAAACGGCACGCTGGCTGTTCCCGTTGTACCTATTGGTCACCGCCGCCGTTATTCCTGTTATAGCCATGGCCGGGCAAGCGGTGTTTAGCGGTCAGAATGTCGAACCAGATACCTATGTGTTGTCTTTGGCCATTTATTCAGAATCCCTGTTGCTGCAAATTATTGTGTTTGTGGGTGGGCTTTCTGCAGCCACCGCCATGATCATTGTGGCTACGCTGACGCTGAGTACCATGCTAACAAACGACGTGGTACTACCCCGTCTACTTGCGGTAAAACAGCATTCCGCGACCTATGGTGATTACGGTAAACGCATCCGGCTGATCCGCCGAATTATCATTGGCATTATATTGTTGCTGGCTTTCTTGTATCACCAACAAATGACGGGCAGTCGGTCGCTGCACTCCATTGGTTTGATCGCTTTTTCACTGGTGATTCAGCTGTTACCCGCCGTTATTGGCGGACTGTACTGGAAGCGTGGCCATGCCCATGGCGTCTACGCCGGACTCATGGTCGGCTTGATCACCTGGGTTCTGTGGCTGGTGCTGCCCATCGTAAACAGCACTATGTCGGAATACGAGCAAAGTGAATTACTCAGTCAGGGGGCCATTATCAGCCTGATTGCGAATTTGCTCGCTTATGTGCTGTTCTCCTGGTTTGCCCCTGCCCGACTCATTGACCGGATTCAGGCTGAAGCCTTTGTATCTCCGGCAGATGCGCGTAATACCCCGGCGAAAAACCAAAGTATCAACGTCACCATTGCTGATCTCATTACCCTGCTATCTACCTTTATGGGGTCGGGGCGCTGCCAGCAGTTAGTCAATGAATACCAGCAGTTACACCATTGTACCGTTGAACGAACCGAGCCACCCGACGAAGCCTTTATGGCCTTTTGCGAACGCGCACTGGGTGGGGTAATTGGCGCATCCAGCGCCAAGGCGTTAATCGATTCGGTGTTGCGCGGTAAGAAGCTAGACTTCACCGAGGTCATTAACTTCTTCGATGACACCACCCAGGCCATGCAATTCAATATGACGGCCTTGTTAACCTCGCTGGAGAACATGGACCAGGGGATCAGTGTCATCGACAAGCACCTGAATCTGGTGGCCTGGAACAAGCAATACGCCGCTTTGTACAATTATCCCGAAGAATTACTCGTTGTGGGTACGCCAATTGAAAAGCTCATGCGCTACAACGCAGAACGCGGTGAGTTCGGTCGCGAAGACATTGAAGCCGAAGTCGAGAAGCGCCTGGAGCATCTGAAATCTGGTACCCCTCACCGTTTTACCCGTCAACGCAGCGATGGCCGCGTCATAGAAATGGTCGGTAACCCGCTTCCCGGCGGCGGCTTTGTAACCAGCTTTAACGACATCACCGGTCACGTTGAGATCCAGCAGGCGCTGGAAGAATCCAATATCGACCTGGAACACCGCATTAAAAAGCGCACGGAAGAAGTGCACTCCATAAACGCCGAACTCCGTCTGGAAATCGAGCGCAGACGCGACATCGAAAAAGAGCTGATCCGCGCGCGAAAAGCCGCAGAAGACGCCAATGCCAGTAAAACACGCTTCCTGGCACTGGCAAGCCACGATGTGTTGCAACCTCTCAATGCAGCAAAATTATACGTATCAGCCCTACAAGAAGCTTATTTACCTGACTCTGTGGTCAACATTGTCAATAAACTGAGCCACTCTGTGATGTCGAGTGAAGCACTGATTGCCACCTTACTGGATATTGCCCGGCTTGATCAGGGCGAGCTGAAGCCGAACCCTGAACCTATTAATATCCGCGAGTTATGTGGGCCAATCGTTGACGAAATGACCATGCGGGCAAAAGAGAAAGGGATTGTCTTAAAAACCCGGCTGCCCGATTACTGGGTCTATGCCGACAAAACCTTTTTGTACCGAATATTACAAAACTTGCTGTCAAATGCGGTTAAATACACTGAACACGGCAAAGTATTGCTGTCTGCCAGAAAACGGGACGGTAAGATACTCCTCGAAGTGCGCGATACAGGTATTGGTATTTCACAAGAACAACAAGCGCTGATCTTCAGCGATTTCTATCGCACAAATGAAAGTGCTGAGCATGGTATTGGGCTTGGTTTAGGTGTTGTCCGGCGCTTGAGCCACCAAATGCAATGTAAAATCCACGTGGACTCAGAAGTCGGTCGAGGCAGCTGTTTCTCGCTCAGTTTTCCTGTATCAACACCACAGATCGCTCAACAACAAACGCAGGGTAATCCGACGGCTTCATTTGGTAGCTTGCGCGTACTGTGCGTAGACGACCAGCAGGAAAACCTGGATGCCATGCAAACCCTGTTGGAACGTTGGGGGATCAGCGTAGTATTGGCTGACAACTGGGATGATGCCATAAAGCAAGCCGATATTTTCTCGCCGCAAATCCTGTTGATGGATTATCAATTGGGTAACGGTGTGAATGGTCTGGACCTGATAGAAGCTATCAGGCAGCACCTGGATGTGGTTCTTCCGGCGTCTTTGGTTACCGCTACCCATGACGAGGACCTGGTGACACGCTGTAAAGAACAAGGCGTTAATTACCTGAGCAAGCCTCTGAAGCCAGCCAAACTGCGTGCCCTGCTTAAAAGTATGACCCGACATGTTAAACCGGCGCGTCATTGAACGCGCGCCGGCTTAATCTGCAGGCAAATAAACTGCTGTCCAAATTCTGAATGCGGTTGATTTATCTGGTTATTCGATTAGGTTTAAACAACAAGTGATGTGACTGGTCGATTAGCAACACTATCGAAATCCCTCACCGTCACGACAAATATTATTCGGTTTACATTCCTGAGTATGCAGGCAAAGTACACCGGTTTTTAACCCCCTGCGAACAGGCCAGATTATGCGTATTGCTATCTTATCCCGTAACCCAAAATTGTATTCTACCCGCCGTCTTAAAGAAGCTGGCGAACAACGCGGTCACACCGTTGACATTATTGACACCATGCATTGCTACATGGACATTACCAGCAGCAATCCGTCTGTTCGCTACAACGGTAAGAAGCTACCTAAATATGACGCCGTTATTCCGCGTATTGGCGCTTCAGTGAGCTTTTATGGCACTTCCGTTGTTCGCCAGTTCGAAATGATGGGGACATACAGTATCAATGAATCCGTTGCTATCAGCCGCTCACGCGACAAATTGCGTTCATTGCAGTTGCTGTCACGCAAGGGCATTGGTTTGCCACGCACTGGCTTTGCTCATCACCCTGACAAAGTTGACGACGTGATTAAGAACGTTGGCGGTGCGCCGGTTGTGATTAAGTTACTCGAAGGTACTCAGGGTATCGGCGTTGTACTGGCCGAAACACAAAAAACCGCAGAAGCAATTATTGAAGCTTTCATGGGTCTGAATGCCAGTATTTTGGTGCAGGAATACATCAAGGAAGCCGGCGGTTCAGACATCCGCTGTTTCGTCGTCGGTGGCAAAGTAATTGCCGCAATGAAGCGTCAGGCGGCACCGGGGGAATTCCGTTCAAATCTGCATCGTGGTGGGTCAGCGAGCCTGGTTCGCCTGTCTCCTGCAGAACGTAAAACTGCCGTTGATGCAGCGCGCACTCTGGGCCTGAACTGCTGTGGTGTTGACATTTTACGCTCGAATAACGGCCCGGTTGTAATGGAAGTCAACTCGTCACCTGGACTGGAAGGTATCGAAGCGGCAACCAACAAAGATGTTGCCGGTATGATCATTGAATTTATTGAAGGTTCGGCTAAGCCGAACAACACCAGAACGAAAGGGAAAGGCTAATGGCCATTGCACCATTGGAAATTGGCGGTGAAATCATTGCACCGGGAGAAACCAAGAAAATAGCCTTGGACATGCCTCCGTTGTATACCGCCACCAGCATGAACATACCGGTATTTGTAAAGCGCGGTAAGCGCGCCGGACCCACTATGTTTGTCAGTGCCGCTATTCACGGCGACGAACTGAATGGGATTGAAATCGTCTCGCGCCTCATTCGCTCCAAAAGCATTGCGAATTTAAAAGGCACCTTGATTGCTGTTCCAATGGTAAATGTGTACGGCGTACTGAATCAGTCCCGTTACTTACCGGACCGGCGTGACCTGAACCGGAGCTTTCCGGGCAGCCGAAAAGGCAGCCTTGCTGGTCGTCTGGCTTACTTGTTCTACAAGGAAGTGGTGAGCAAATGTGACTTCGGTATCGATTTACACACAGGCGCTATTCATCGCAGTAATTTGCCACAGATCCGCGCAAACCTGGATGACCCGGACGTGCTGGAAATGGCAAAGGCGTTTGGTGTACCTGTATTGTTGAATGCTGATATCCGCGACGGTTCGTTACGCCAAACAGCCAGTGAAGACGGTATAAAGATTTTGCTTTATGAAGCGGGTCAGGCCCTGCGTTATGACGAGTTTTCAATTCGGGCTGGCGTAAAAGGCATTATCAATACCATGCGCCACATGGGTATGCTGAACAAAAGCCGTAGCAAAAAAGCCGTTGCGATAACACCGTTTATTGCCCGTGCAAGCGGTTGGGTGCGCGCACCAGAGAGCGGCTTTATTACGCACTCTGCGCAACTTGGTGATCATGTCGAAAAAGGTGATGTGCTGGCTGTGATTGCCGACTCATTCGGCACCTTTCAGGCAAATATCATCAGCCCGGCGGAGGGTGTGGTGATCGGCAAACAAAATATCCCGCTTACGCAGGAAGGCGAGGCGATATATCACATTGCTTACTTTAAGGCCCCGGATACAGTGGCTGAACAAGTGGAGCTGTTACAAGACAATCTGGTTTCAACTGAATCAACACTGGTACTCTGATCATGGCTGGGACAAAAAAACCGAAGCAGTTAATTGGTGCGCTGGAATGTGCAAATTTGCCGGAATTAGGCATTTATAACCTGACAATGCGTGTCGACACAGGTGCGGCGACCTCGTCACTGCACGTCGACAACATTGAAGAGTTTAAGCGCGATGACGAGCGTTGGATTCGATTTGATATTCATCCCGACATCCACGACGTCGCCAAGACAGTGCGATGTGAATATAAAGTGCTAAGTCAGAAGAAAATTAAAAGTTCCACTGCCACCCGGGAAAAACGCTATGTGATAAAAACCCGGTTAGAACTAGGCAAGCGAGCCTGGAAAATAAAGCTGACACTAACAGACCGTTCAGAAATGACCTATTTGATGCTATTAGGTCGCCAGGCTATGACGGGCAAGTGTATTGTTGATCCCGGGCTGGAATTTTGCGTGTCTACTGCGTCCTGACCGCACAAAAGCCTGCCATATTTAAAATGCAGGCGCTCGCCGTTATATCCGCTATACTGGTCTGAAGAAGTATTGCTGAGAAATAGCCGTGAAGTACGTCAGGATCTGGGTTATTACCCTAACCGTCTCGCTATTCGTGTCTTTTGCACATGCAAAGGACACGTCAGTGGTGCATCAGGAAAACGTTCGAATCCCTCGCCCGGCGCCTGGCACAACAGATATTTACAACTATATTGTCGAATTACTGACTCGTGCATTAGCCGTTACAGAACGGGAATATGGTTCACTTAAGGTAGTCGCCAACCCGGAAACTACGCCCCAGCAACGCCAGTTGATGAACCTGTCAAATGGCAATACCGATATTGCGTGGTCAATTACCAGCGCAGAGCGTGAGTCGCGCTACACGCCAGTGCGAGTGCCTCTGATTGGCGGTCTGTTTGGCTACCGTGTGTTTTTAGTTCGAGCAGATGATAATCGCTTTAATTACGCTCCTTCATTACCAGACTTGAAGGCCATGACGGCTATTCAGGGCGCAAACTGGCCCGACACTCACATCCTGCAATTCAACGAGTTTAGTGTGCTTGGAACCTACGGGAGCGGTCATATGCTATTGCATCGCAAAATGGTCGATTATTTCCCGCGAGCTATTCATGAGGTTTCTCAGGAATTATTGGAATACCCGCAATTTACCCTTAACGTCGCCCCACAACTTGCGCTGAAATACGACAATCCGATGTTCTTTTTCGTGAGCAAAAAGCATCCACGTCTGGCGGAACGCCTGACTAAAGGGTTAACGACCCTTTATAACAATGGCGAGATGTTGAATCTGCTGACTCAGCAGCCTTTTTACGCAGACGCTGAAGAAATGCTGTTTGGACGGGAAATTTACGTATTGCAAAACCCGCTACTCACCGATGAGACTAAAGCGGCCCTCGCGCAGTTTCGTTAAGTTACGCATTTTTTGTCGACTATCGGCATAGAATAATGACGATCCTTCACTATACTCAGATTAGACAGCTGCTCTAAAGGGTCAGTTTTTTCATGTTCAGGCGATTGTTTTTATTAACATTGTTTTCTTTTTTATTGCTGCCGATACGCCTATCGGCTAGTGAGCCTGCGCGTAACACCCGCGTCTACATTCCCAATTATGAACCCGGCACTACCGATATCTATCACTATGTGGTTACACTGCTTAATCTCGCGATGGCTCAAACAGAATCAGAGTACGGTCCGGTTCAAATCATCGCAAATCCGGCAGCTACGCCGCAACAACGTCAATTTTTGAATTTGCGGAACGGGCGAACAGACATAATGTGGTCAGTTACCACCTTCGAACGCGAGCAACACCATCATGTAATCCGAATCCCACTTACCGGAGGAATGTTTGGTTACCGTGTTCTGCTGGTCAGTCAGGACAATCCCCTGTTTATTACCGAAATTGCGTTAGACCAGCTAAAGCAACTGAGCGCAGTTCAGGGCAGTGACTGGCCAGATACTGATATCCTCAAGTATCACGGTTTTAATGTGTCGACCAGTGTTTACAGCAGTGCTTTCAAGTTGCTGGACAAAGGCATGGTAGATTACTTTCCCAGAGCGGTGCATGAGGTATTTGAGGAGCTCAGTACGCATCGCGATTTAGCAATTGAAGTGGAAAGCCACATAGCGCTGCAATATCACAATCCTATGTTCTTTTTTGTCAGTGAGCACCGGCCGGAACTTGCTGAACGGCTCGAAGTAGGTCTGCAACGACTCTATGAAAATGGTGATTTACAGCGTCTGCTTACTTCTCAGCACTTTTATATTCGGGCCAGAAATCTGTTAAAGGACAGAACGGTGTACCCGCTGTCTAACCCGCTGTTAACTGAAGAAACTCGTGAGGCTTTGTCCCACTACCCCTCCCCGCTTTCAAACTCACTTTAAGCACATTTGCCAGTAGCCAACATCTCGCCATACCGAGAACTTATAACCGATACGTTCAAATTGAGCGACTTTTCGCATACCTACTTTTTCATGTAATGCGACACTGGCGGGATTTGGCAGTGTAATTCCCCCCACCACAGTATTAATGTCTAATGCTCGGAGTCTGTCTATAAGTGCTTGATAGAGATATGTTCCGAGTCCTTGCCCAACAGCATGCCGCGCCAGATACACCGTCGACTCGACCGAGAAGCGATACGCACTGCGCGCTTTCCATTTTGTAGCGTAAGCATAGCCAACAATTATCGAATCCCGCTCTAGTACAATCCAGGGTAATGACGTAGCTATAACATCATCTATTCTGACTGCCATTTGCGATGCTGTGACGGGTTCTTCTTCGAAAGTTACCGGGGTTTGGACAACATAATAATTGTATATCGATGCAATGGCTTCTGCATCTTCCGAGCGAGCATCTCTTATCACAGGGCTTCCTTCTACCTGCCAGCGTTAAGGGATCCCCAGATTACTGGACTGGTGGCTCCAGTTCCAGCTGTGAGGCAATCAACACTGCCTGAGTGCGGTTGTTAATACCGAGTTTTTTGAAAATGGCAGTAACATGCGCTTTCACAGTGGCCTCGGCAATGTCCAGGTTATAACCAATTTGTTTATTCAACAGTCCGTCGCGCATGTAACACAGCACTTTGTACTGGGAAGGAGTCAGGCTGGATACCTTGTCGGCCAATTCAGAGAACTCTTCGTCAACATCCTGAATTTTTTCACTGATCGACTCGGGTAACCAAATATCGCCATCCAAAATTGACTGAACGGCTTTGGCAATATCGTCAGCACTGGTGGTTTTGGGTATAAAACCCAACGCACCCACACCCACGATTTTAGAAATGATGGTGGCGTCCTCAGTACCTGATACTACGGCAACCGGTAAGTCGGGATAAAGCTTGCGAATATGCAATAAACCAAACAGGTCGTTGCTGCCGGGCATGTGCAGGTCCAGCAATAATAAATCGACATCCTGCTTTTGCAGAATGTCGACTGTTGCAGTGAGGTCCCCGGCCTCCAACAAGGTGAGGTCGGGTAATGATAACGATAACGCGCCCTTTAACGCATCGCGGTATAAAGGGTGATCATCGGCAATTAGCAGCGTTATCATTATCTCTCCGTATTACTTGTTAAGACGCTCCTCGATGAGTGTATCAACAACCGACGGATCCGCCAACGTTGAGGTATCACCCAGTTGCTCGTGCTCGTTCGCGGCAATCTTACGCAGAATACGACGCATGATCTTACCTGAACGTGTCTTAGGCAGACCGCGAGACCATTGAATCATGTCTGGCGTGGCGATTGGGCTAAGCTCAGTACGCACCCAGGCGCGAATTTCCTTGGTTAGCGCTTCGTCTGGGTCAACACCTTCGTTTGGTGTGATATACACATAAATGCCCTGACCTTTAATGTCATGCGGGTAGCCAACCACAGCGGCTTCAGCCACTTTAGGGTGTGCCACCAGCGCACTTTCAATTTCAGCAGTCCCCAAACGGTGACCAGACACGTTCAGTACGTCATCAACACGCCCTGTGATCCAGTAGTAACCGTCTTCGTCGCGACGCGCACCGTCACCGGTGAAGTAAACGCCCTTGTAAGCACTGAAATACGTGTTGATAAAGCGCTCGTGGTCGCCGTAAACCGTGCGGGCCTGGCTTGGCCAGCTATCTTTAATTACCAGGTTTCCTTCGTTTGCACCTTCAAGCTCATTGCCTTCGGCGTCAAACAGTGCAGGCTGAATACCAAACATAGGGCGTGACGCAGAGCCTGGCTTCAACGGTGTTGCACCCGGTAGCGGAGTAATCATCATGCCGCCAGTTTCGGTTTGCCACCAGGTGTCCATAATCGGACAACGGCTTTCACCGATAACGCGGTAATACCATTCCCACGCTTCAGGGTTAATTGGTTCCCCTACTGAGCCCAACAGGCGCAGTGATGATAAATCACAGCCTTCAACCGGCGCATCACCGTGTGCCATCAGGGCACGAATTGCAGTAGGCGCTGTGTACAATGAATTAACTTTGTATTTTTCAACAACCTGAGCAATACGACGTACGTCAGGGTAAGTTGGTACACCTTCAAAGAATACCTGCGTTGCACCGTTAATTAACGGGCCATACACCATGTAACTGTGGCCTGTGATCCAGCCCACATCCGCAGTACACCAATAAATGTCATCTTCGCGGTAATCAAACGCATACTTGAAGGTCATTGCGGTGTATAACAAATAACCGCCTGTGGTGTGTACCACGCCTTTTGGTGTGCCGGTAGAGCCTGATGTGTAAAGAATAAACAGCGGATCTTCTGCGTTCATCACCTCTGGTTCACACTGGGCAGAACAGTCTTCTACCAGAGCATCCCACCACACATCCACATCGTCATTAAACGCTACGTCGCCGCCTGTTAATTTGTGCACGATAACGTTTGTGATAGATGGACACGCACCATTCGCTAATGCACGGTCTACGTTGGCTTTCAGCGGAACACTGCGTCCTGCGCGACGGCCTTCGTCGCACGTAATCACGACTTTCGCAGAGCTATCGTTGATGCGGTCGGCGATGGCGTTGGGAGAAAAGCCACCAAAGATAACTGAGTGAACCGCACCAATGCGCGCACATGCCAACATGGCATAAGCAGCCTGAGGTACCATTGGCATGTAAATCGCAACACGGTCGCCTTTACCTACGCCTAGCTTTTTCAGGCCATTCGCTAACTTACATACTTCATAGTGCAGTTGCTGGTAACTGATTTCTTCACTGTCTTCCGGCGAATCACCTTCCCAGAACAACGCGGTTTTCTTGGCATGCTCTGCCAAATGTCTGTCGATACAGTTATAGCTGGCATTAATCTCGCCATCTTCGAACCATTTAATTGATACTGTACTGGGATCAAAGGTGGTGTTTTTAACTTTTGTTGGTTTTGTGTACCAATCCAGCGTACTGGCATATTCACCCCAGAACCCCTCTGGGTCGTCGACAGACTGCTTGTACATTTGATCGTATTGCTCCTGAGTCAAATGAGTCGACGCTTTGATACTTTCCGGAACCGGATAAATCTTGCTGGCAGTCATATGAATTGCCTCCAATTTTCAAATAAATTACAGTGATATGTATTGGTAGATCAATGTAGCTTTTCCTGACCAAAGCAAAATGAGACTTTGGTCTTAGCGAGCGCTAAATTTCTATTTAGTTAGGAGGAACTACTCCTTCCTTGTTACGACTTTCGTCTTATAGACCATCCGCTTATTTGCAATTGTCCTAAACTCATACAAATTAAGAATCGTTAACTGCATTTTTACACTTTTTTTACTAATCATCCAATTCCTAAACAAACGGGACGAGAAAACATGAAACACACATTAAAAAAAGTTACCGGCGCCGTTACCCTGGCATTAACCGGCTTAACCATGGCATCAGCCAATGCCGCTTCACTGGGCTCGACTGAAGTTAAATACACAGGCTACATCAAAGTAGACGGTATCTACAGCGACTACTCGAACGGTGAAGGTCATCCGCTTAATCGTGATTTTTACGTTCCGTCAACCATTGCCGTTGGCAGCGCAGACGATGATATCAGCGGTCGATTCGACGCTCACGCCAGACAATCGCGTTTCCGCCTGACAACGAATACCCCGGTAGACGGCGATGACAGCATCACAGGTGTTTTAGAATTTGATTTCATGGTGACTAAAGGCGACTACGACAACGAGCGTATTAGTAACTCTTACTTACCTCGTATGCGTCACGCATTTTTGAAATATAAAAACTGGCTGGTGGGTCAAACCTGGACTACGTTCATGGACGTGGGTGCGTTACCAGAGTCACTGGACTTTATTGGTACCACTGATGGCATTACCTTTGGCCGTCAGGTCATGGTTCGCTATACCCACGGCGGTCTGGAAGTGGCATTAGAAAACCCTGAAACCACCGTAGTAGGTGTAGGTGCAACCGACGACAACTCTGTGCCGGATATCATTGCGGCCTACACAATGAAACAGGACTGGGGGCATGTAAAAGTAGCGGGTATCTTCCGCCAGTTAGCCTACAACGTAGGTGATATTGACGCATCTGATACCGGCGCGGGTGTTTCTGTTACCGGTAAAGTGAAGTTAAGCGATACTGACGACATTCGCTTTACCTTCTTTACTGGTACCGGCCTTGGTCGCTATGCAGCCCTGAATGCTGCACAAGGTGCAGTGTATAACGACCAAACTGGTGAATTATCCTCGATCGCATCGACCGGTTATGGTGTTGCGTATCGCCACATGTGGACCGACAAAGCGCGTTCAAGCATCATGTTCTCTGCCTTTGATGCAGATGCTGATGAGGTAACCAAAGTCACAATGGGTGACTACACCGACAAAACCTACAGCGCCCGCGTAAACTACATTTACTCAATGTCTAAAACAATGACGGTAGGTGCTGAATACGCTTATGCGAAACGCGAAACAGACGCAGGACTGGAAGGTGACATGAGTCGCGTACAATTTTCTGCAAAATACGCGTTTTAGTACTACGCTTAATCAGACGGTCAGTTTTCTTCAACTCTGACTGTCTGGTTATGTTCTGTTGTTCCCAATTTGGCCACGCTAGACGTGGCCTTTTTTATGCGTGCTATAAACGAAAACCAGACAACAGCAGCAAACCGAAAGGCAACGCGAAAAACACCCCGAGAATATACATCACCCCCAGTATTTTCCGTTTGGCAACCTGTCTTGCAAGCGCAGCAGAAAATACCGGCGGTATTTCGCGTAACCAGGGTAAGCCAAAAATAATGGCAACGGCCAATACGTTATAGACCAAATGCACCAGCGCTATTTGCAGCGCCGGCTCTGCCATCACACCGGTAATACCCAATGCCGCAATCAACGCCGTAATGCAGGTGCCAATGTTTGCGCCAAGGGTAAACGGGTAGATATCACGGGCTGTCAGTACACCACTGCCGACTAAAGGCACCATTAGCGATGTTGTTGTCGACGAAGACTGCACAAGTACAGTCACCGCAGTGCCTGAAGCAATACCCGAAACGGGTCCTCTGCCGATACTCTTGTACAACAATGACTTCGCACGTCCCACCATCAGCGCTTTCATAATACGTCCCAAAAACGTAATCGACGCAACAATTAACCCGATACCCAGAACAATCATGATAGCACCCGCGTAACCGTTGGATAAGTCTCCCAGCAACCACTGCAACTGCTCGTTCACCGGCTTTGTAACAGCCTTGATGGGATTAAAGCCCCCCACAGCCACTGCGGTATCACTGTGCATCCAACTCACCAGCCAGCCACTTATGTGCTCCAGTATGCCAAAGAGGACTTCCAGCGGCAGAAAGATAATCACCGCCATAACATTAAATACATCGTGAATAGTGGCTGCCTGAAAGGCCTTTTCGTATTCCCGTTTGTCGTGAATATGCCCCATACTCACAATCGTATTGGTAATGCTGGTGCCCACATTGGCTCCCATCATCATCGGCACAGCCAGTGTGATAGGCAGTCCTCCCGCGACCATCGCCACAATAATCGAGGTAACCGTGCTGGATGACTGAATAAGGGCGGTTGCTAAAATACCGATGATCAAGCCAGTCACAGGATGGCTGGCAAACTCAAACAGCCCTTCGGCGTGGCCTGACGTCATGGTATTGAAGCCATTGCCAATAATGGACACGGCCAACAGCATAAAGTAAATCAATACGCACAATACCGCCCATTGAGAGCGTTGGGGTTGAGGCGCAACCGTAATATCAACGGTAGGAGAAAGCGTAGGCGAAGTCATAAGCAAACAGTGTGGCTAGTTTGCAATCAGCCTACGCAGAGAGTATGACATTTACATGAACCTGTCCGGTAAGGAGACACCGGACAGGGCAAATTACAAGCGCGCTTTTTTCAGTCATCAGAAAAAGTACGCTAGCAGGGCTAAAAAGGCATAGGATAACGCTTCATTACCTGCTGAATCTGACGCAGGGTATCGTCAGACAACGTCATATCAAAGGCCTGCACATTTTCTTTCAACTGCTCAAGAGTTGTGCCGCCAATAATGGTAGAGGTTACACCCGGCACCTGATTAACCCAGGCTAATGCCAGTTGAGACGGGGTAATACGCGCACGCTGTGCGACTTCTACGTACCGCGCCGTGGCCTCATGCGCAGTTTCCGTATTGCGGAATAATCCCTGACGTTGCACGAAGGTCCAGCGGCTGCCTTTCGGACGCTCATCATTCAGGTATTTACCCGAAAGCATCCCGGTTGCCAGTGGCGACCAAGGCAAATAGGCGACATCTTCAAACGCGCAGGTTTCAATAAGATACGGCCAGTCTTTGGCATGCAACAGACTGAACTCATTTTGAATCGATACCGGCTTGGGCACACCCAGTTCTTCACACAGGTTCAGGTAGGTGTGAATGCCCCACGGCGTATCATCAGACAATCCCCAATGACGTATTTTGCCGCTGTCGATGGCTTTACCGATCCCCTGAACTATGTCGCGCATACCAGCACGCTCTTTTGCTACATCGGTATTTCGGGGATTAGTTCGCCACGGCCAGTGCTTGGCAAAATGTGGCGAGGTGCGGTTAGGCCAGTGTAACTGGTACACATCAATATAGTCAGTCTGCATACGCTTTAACGAGCCATCGATGGCCTGCTCAATGGTCGCAGCGGAAATCTCAGACCCCTCGCGAATATAGCGAATACCGCTGCCGGCGATCTTGGTCATTAACACGATATCCTGACGCTTCTGCGGATTGGCGGCCAGCCAGTTTCCGATAAAACGTTCAGTGTCCGCGTAGGTTTGTTCGTTTGGCGGAATCGGATACATCTCGGCGGTATCAATGAAGTTGATCCCTTGGTCGAGGGCCCAGTCGAGCTGTTCGTTGGCGTCTTGTTGTGTATTTTGAATACCGAATGTCATGGTGCCCAGACATACGCGGGAAACGCGTAAGTCGCTGCTACCCAATAACTCGTATTGCATGTTTAACCTCTGCTTAATCAGGAGGCGAAGTCGATGCGTGTTGCTCCGCCTTGGCGAGACGCCGCTCTATCTGACGGCGGGACTCAACCATTTCATTTGCCAGTTCGGCTAACGACCGAAACTCTGAAAATCCCAGTTTACGGGAGTCGATATGTTGGTATTGTCGCTTACAGCGATAAAAGAACAACATAAAGTTAGCAAATGCCCGGTGAAAGGTCGCGAAACTTTTGACTAACAGTAAAATCAGTGCGACTGATGTCACAATGGCAATACCCGAACCGAATAAAGTAGCGCGTTGTTTTTGCGCTTCAATAACCGGTAATAGTGCGTCATCCAACCGCTGTAGTGCAGCTTCGACATTATGTGCCTGCTCACGGAACTGCCCTCTTAGCCCCTGCGACGCCTGCAGACCGATTTGTTGCCGCAAAGCGACCCACTGCCCCAGCGTATTAATGTACTCATTAACTAACTGCTGATCTTCCTGCAACAGCTGATTCGAGCGCGTAATAGCTTGAGAAAGCTGAGTCAGTTCCGTTAAAGATTCAGCGCGCAGAGTGTGCTGATAATCAACCACAAGGAATTGCAATCTCGACAACTCGGCCTGTAGCTGAGGCTCGTATCGCTGGCCCTGAATAAACAGATTCTCGGCATGGCGGTACAGCGTTTTATTCAGACCCTCGTTGGGCGTCAGTCCCACCTGCTTCATAAGGGTAACGAGTTTGAAGAGCTGCTCGGTGTAAGCCTGAGTGCTCTCTGCAATTTCGCCCACCAGCGATGAAGGTAGCTGATAGGATTTTACTATGTCATCCAAACCGTTTAACGCACTAACAAACTGCGTATGCTGCACGCGAAACTGGGTTAAATAGTCGGGATTCTTCCGCAGCAAAAAGTCTTTTTCATGACGCCGCAGTTGCAGCAAATCCTGTTTTAATTCCTGCAGTTCTTCGCGCTGCTCACTAAGGCCCAGTAACGCTCGATTGAAGTAATGCTGACTCACCACCAGCAAGGTCATACCGAGCACACATACCGCAGTCATAAACAATAAGCGAAATTTAATCGAATCCCATTTCATAGCAGGCCCTAACGTGTTGCGCAGTGGACCGACGCTATCTCACAAAGATGTCATTTCCATGACAGCAAGCCAGGCATTATTGGTCGTGCTGACAAGTCGTTAAAAAATACTCGTATTGATATATGGCGCTTCAGGTCACCCGGCGAAGCTCCACCGTACCGTCTTGTCTGGTTAAAGCCTCAACAGGAAAATCAAACCGATCGATATCCAGGCAAAGGTGCAAATCCGACTCGGGGTTCCAGGGTTGGTCGGGGTCCAGGAAGCGCGCAGCACAGGGCGATGCCAGCAATTGCGATTTGATATCTTCTGGCACACATGGCTCGCCTAGTAACAAGCTTTTCAGGTATTGCGCGCAAACATCATCTTCTTCGGTGTTTTCTTCCGCTTTCCACCCCATTCTCACTAAGGTCACTACCTCGGGGCGTAAACTGCGGATATATTCAGCCGTGGCTCTGGCATTTACCAGTGCGCCCGTTAGCACCATTTTTGCTTTTTTTGCATTGACTAACCCCTGAGTGCCGGCATGGGTTGTATGCGCAATGTACTTTCCCTGCAACGCCTCAGAGGCCAGTTCAGTGGGCGAATTCCCGAAATCAAACCCGGGTAGCTTTTTCCCTTCGCGTTCGCCAATCAGCAGTGTCTCAGGTCTTGCAGACTTGAGTTCGAGAGCTTGTTCTATGGCTCCCACCGCAATAATCTGCTGCGGGGCTTGTGCCAGGCAATAACAGGCCACCGAAAACGCGCGAAACACATCAATGATGACCACAACCCCTTCGGCGGTTTGCGCGCCCTCAACAAAATCTGAAACGACGATTTTCATAATCCTACACTCCTGTTAAGTTGGCCAGTTCCAGGCCGGTGCAGTTAATCTGTCCTGACCTGTAATAAGGGTTTGGCCAATCTCCTTCTGCAGGCGAATGGCATTGCACCCCTCGACTCGCTGTAGCAGATTGATAAGCACAGGAGCATGAGAGACCACCCATACCTGAGTTGATTGTGAAGCCTTGACGATCAGGTTCGCAAGCGCAGGCAGTAAATCAGGGTGCAAACTAGTTTCAGGTTCATTAATTACCATCAATGCTGGAGGTCTGGGCGTGAGCAACGCTGCGACCCAAAGTAAGAAGCGCAGTGTCCCGTCGGACAGTTCCTTGCCCGTTAGAGGGCGTAAGAGCCCCTGTTGTCGGAATAACACGCTAAAATGACCGTCCTCGGTAACCTGAACATTCAACGTTGCGCCGGGAAACGCCTCATCAACAGCCTTTGCTAATCCCTCTCCGTCACCAATTTCAATAATGGTTTGCAACGCAGCGGCCAGATCGGCACCGTCGTGACTCAGGGCCAGGGTTCTTGAACCCAATTGTGGCAACCGAGACGGCGCCTCCTGATCCGTTCTGAAATGATCGTAGAATCGCCACTGCTTGATATATTCCCGCAGAGCCATTACTTCAGGAGCCTGACCAGGATCTGCCAGATGCGTAAATATACTTTCATACATTGGCAGATGCTGACAAATGACATTCCAGTTCCGGGCGTGCCGAATTTTGACCAGGTTATCTTTACGTTCTAGCAATGACGATGCAGGGCGATAAAGTTCTCCTTGCCATATGGCTTCACGTTTAATTTCTGGGTCCAAATTAAAAGCGCTTGGATAAGGTACCGGTGGCGTAATGCCAAGCGCTACCGCATAGCTGAATTCTGTGCCCGCGAACCCAAGCTTTAGCCGCTTACGACTATTATCATGTGTGCCTTGTATAGCTGCATTACCCCGCTTCATGGCCGCAGAGATAACTTTTGGGCCAGCCCAAAATGTGGAATCCAGTCCGCCCTCGCGAGCCAAAGAGCTGATAACACCGCCCCGTGCGGTTTCTGCCAACAGTCTTAGCGCTCTGTAAATATTTGACTTTCCGCTGCCATTTGGCCCGGTAACCAAATTCAGGTTACTTAATGGCACAACAATATCCTGCAATGAGCGGTAATTAGTGATTGCCAGCGTATTTAGCAAAATAGCACCCAATAGTTCCGGATCGTTCGTAGGCTAAAAGTCTATCAGTTTTTGAGATAGCTGGCTTGCTAACCCTAAGCAGAGCGAGGATTCACATAAATTAGGTAATATTTTTGCACTCACCACTATCTAGGGTGAAACCCCTATATCCGATTAAAACTCAGCCAGTCAAACTAAACCTGTGTCATCACAAATCGTTGTGATCAAAAAAATTCCCAAGCAGGAGTACGTTATGAAGAAGTTTGCTCTAACTACACTGGCCGCTGCTATGCTGGCAGCCCCAACCAGCCAGGCAATTGCTGACGCCCACATTGGCGAGCAAATGCAATCAACGCTTTCCACTCTGGACGCAGTAAGTTCAGTAATGGCTGTAGTAACTTACGATCAGATGGAACCACTGTCTGAAGCACAATTAACACAGCTGTTAGGCCTTGGCATCACCGAAGGTGTGCAATTCAAATCATTGCCGATTATCGGTGTGGTAGCGAATAAAGCGCAAATCGAGCAGATCGCTGCAATGGATGGTGTTCGTTCAGTGTTCGCCAACCGTGAAATGACGTTATATAACGCCGATGCACGACAAATTACCGGCGTAGCAGATTTACAGACCACTGACTTCGAACAGCGTAACGGCCTGCAGTATACCGGTAAAGGCGTCACAATCATGGTGCACGATTCAGGTATCGACGCTTCTCACCAGGACCACTTCTTCGGCGATACTGTTGTTGAAAACGTTCAGGCTCTAACGCACGCTCAAGCATTGAGTCTTACCGGTGTTACCGAAGGCCTTATTCTTACTGGCCAGGTAAACACGGATACCAACTCGGGTCACGGTACTCACGTAGCCGGTACAATTGCCGGTAACGGTGCAATGTCAGATGGTAAGTATGTTGGTGCTGCACCTGACGCCGACCTTGTAGGCTATGGCTCTGGTGGCGCAGTACTGCTGTTGGATACCTTGGGTGGCTTCGACTTTGCCATCAACAATGTCTACGAGTATGACAGCCCGATCCGAATTATCAGTAACTCATGGGGTTCTAGTGGCAAGTATGATCCACTGGGTCCTGTTTCAGTTGCAACATACAAAGCACATAAGCTGGGTATCATGAGCGTGTTTGCTGCGGGTAACTCTGGTCCGGGTGAAGACTCTCATAACCCATATGCACAGATTCCATGGGGAATTTCTGTTGGTGCCGGTGACAAATTCGGCAAGCTGGCTGGCTTTTCTTCACGTGGTCTGAAAGGCGAATCCGGCGAGTTCACTATGCCTGATGGTACCCAGTGGACTTACAACAACGACGTTACCGTTGTCGCTCCCGGTGTGGACATTATTTCAACACGCTCAGCGACTAACCTTGTATCAAATGGTGGTGACGCGGACGTTGACGCAATCGAAACGCAGTATGTGCCGTTTTACACCATGATTTCAGGTACCAGTATGGCGACCCCGCACGTGTCAGGCATTATTGCACTGATGCTGGAAGCGAACCCAAATCTGGACAACCTGACCATCAAAAAGTTACTTCAGGAAACCGCGACTAACATGCCTGGCTATGAGCGCTGGGAAGTGGGTGGTGGATACGTTAACGCGCGTTCAGCTGTAGCCGCTGCGCTTAACTATGACATGAACCATAAAGTGACCGTCAATAACCTGGAAGGTAAAACATTCAATGCCAATGCGCTGGTTTCTGCCGCTGACGAAGAATTGAACGTTGAATTGTTCTACTCACCAGTGGGTGCACCTGAAATACAAACCTTTGAAGTTGGTGAAGACGTAGCTCTGGTTAAGGCTTCTGCAGATACGCTGGCGAACCTGACTAAACTGGTATTGGTTGACCCTGACGGAAATGAGTACTTTGGTAATCTGACTACGCCGGTATTATCTGAAAACATGCGTGTTTCAGCGCCGGGCATGGCGGGAACCTGGGGTGTGTATGTGTACGGCTTAACCTCGCTTTCAGGCGTTGAAGCGGATCCTCTAGGGCTGACTAACGGACCTGGCTTGCCAGAAAACTTTGATGTAACCGTTAGCTTTGAAGTGAGCGGTGGTTATGACGGTCTGGACGACATTGACGGTCATCCTCAACAAGGTGCCATCGAATTTGCAATCAGCAACCGTCTGATGGACTCATTGGGTCGTAACTTCTGGCCAAACAACAATCTGCGTGTAAAAGACTTTGCTCGCTATGCCGTTATGGGCGGAGCAGTTCGTCAGTACCGTGACCTGCTTAACGAGCCTACTCCAGGTGTATCAGCACCGGGGGCAGACAAGCCGTTTGTTGAATCAGTCTCTGTGAACGGTGGCGCTCTGAAAGACGATGTACGTACTCAGAACCCTGTACTGCTGGACGCCGCACAAGGTCACGTTAACGCCTTCGCGACTATGGACAAAACAGACCTGAGCTATGCCATGGTGCAAATGCTGGGTTTACAGGAAGCAGCAGAAGCGTTCGACCCTGCTAACGACATTGTTGTGGACTACAAAGGCCAGACGATCGTCCTGGAAGATCAGCACATGATTCCTGACGAGCTGAAAGGCTACGTTCAATTGGCAATTAACCTGTCTTTGATTAACGTTCACTTCGACGTAACGCAAAGCCCATTTGCCTTGGAACCGACTATCACCGCAAGCTTTGCGCCTGATACGAAAATCACCAGAGCACACTATGCTGTATTAGCGGGTCGCATGTTCGACTACTATTACAACTAAAGTCTAAAGCATTTCCACTCCTTTTCTTGAAGGAGTGGAAATATTGGTGTATTTTTAAACAGTCAAGAGAGGTAAATATAATGAAGTACTCTACCCTACCCCGCGCAATAAAAGGTTTTGTTGCAGCGTTTGTGCTGTTTACACCACTTAGCTTTGCACAGGTTGTGCTACCGCAGCAGTTGTCGTTTGACGATAACGAAATCGAAGCCACCATTGCGCTTACTAACGCTATTGAAGTCGATATTAAAGTTGAATTTGATAACGCCGTGGGCCTGAACGCCAGCAACATCGACATTAGCGCAGAGCTTCTGTTACCTACCGATTTATCCATTGTTAACCGCCTGCCGTCGTCACTTGTGACAGCAACAAGCGGTTTCCCGGTGGTAATTTCTATTTCGCCGAAGCCGGATGCCGGCTTTGCCTTCGAAGGCATGGCAATGGTAGAGATATACACCAAAGCATTACATTTTAACCCGGCACTACGTATTTTCCGCTCGCATGCCAACGGCGAATTTGAGGATATTACTCAGCTCACAGCCGCAGGCAGTATCCGTTCTCGCGGAAACACAGGTAGCTTTTCTGATTTTATGATTTTAATGGACCTGCGTATCCCCGAAAACGTTATTGACACGAAATTCGCTCGGATAGAACAGTTTATTGCCGACCATTCTTCGCAAATTTCGCCGGTTATCATGTCGGCACTGAACGCCCAGCTTAACTTCTTGCAGGACGACATCACCAATGCCGACTACATCGCTGCATTGAGTGTGGTCGACACCTTGATCGACTTGGTTGAAAGCTGTAACGGTGACTTTATGGCCGATGTATGGCGCTCTTCTGACGACCTGGTTAACGTGAAAGGCGAGTTACTTACCAAGCTACATACCTTGCGGTTTAGTTTGCGAACGCTGTAATCCCGGACATCATGTTATGCCGTTGCAACTTGCTTATGCCAATGAACAGGGTGTTATAACAGAACACCTGATGTTTGAAGGAACGTCTTATAAATTAGGGCGTTCCAGCCAGGCAGATATTGTTATCAGACACCCTCAAATTTCGCGGATTCATGCCACGATTAAAACCGATGCAGATAACGATGTTTCTACCTGGACCATAGACGACTCCAGCAGCACGGGCTGTTTTGTGGGTGGTAGAGCAGTGAAACATGAAACCTTACCAGACAACACCTTGATGTTTCTCGGCCCGGTGCCCTGCCAGTTAAAACGCCTCAGTATGAGCGACCTCGCTCAACAGGACAGTGTTTACTTCTGGCGAAAACAACAACTGCGCCAGTTTGAAAAGACCATCTATCAATCTCACGATATCTCATCGATGCTCGACGTTGCTCGTCATTCGATGACACAGACACTGGGCTGTGAGCGCGCAGCATTACTGTTGTTCGACGAGCAACAGGATATCGGTTCTGCTATTGGCCATGAAGATTGGATGGATACCCAGCAGTTCAGCGGAAGTCGTACCGTAATAAAACATGCTATAGAAACCCGCCAGCCAGTGGCGGTTGGTGATTTACAAGCAGATCACCAGTTCAGTGCACAACAGAGTGTTATTCGATACGGGCTGAAGGCAGCCCTCTGTGTGCCCGTCATTGCAGAGGACCGGGTTATCGGCGTACTTTATGGCGATAACACCCAGGGCAGGCAATATTTCACCCATACGGACGTTAAGTTGACACAGTTACTTGCAAATATGTTGTCATTACGTTTGTTATTCCACTCCATAGAACATAATATTTCTTTAGTGACAGAAATTTAGCGATGCGCCACAGGCGCAAAGTAGGAGTGGGTACGTGTCGGGTTCGGATGTTACGAACGAACAGGATCTTGCAACTCAGCAGTTGCATGACGTTCGGGTGCTCCCCGAAGGCTTACAGTTGGTCAATCGCTTCACCATCAAAAAACAGCTCGGTGGCGGGGCGCAAGGCCATGTTTATCAGGTGTTCGATGAGCTCCTGGAAATAGACGTCGCCATAAAACTGCTGCCTACTCAATTGAGCGCGCCTCAACAACTCGATCAAATCCGCCACGAAGTCAATCTGGCCCGCCAATTACAACACCCCAATATAGTTCGGGTACACGATGTATTCAGCGACAACCATTCGCTGTTTTTCACCATGTCTTTGATCGAAGGCGAACCTTTACTGGCCCGCATACAACGACCCGTTTCGGTAGAGGAATACCAGCGTTGGGCAGGCCAGTTGCTTGATGCTATTGCAGTATGCCAGCACCAGGGGATTTTTCATGGCGACATTAAACCCGATAACCTGCTGATCAATAGTCACAATGACTTAGTGCTTATCGATTTCGGTATTGGTCAGCAACATAGCCATCCCAAGCCTCAAACCAGTGGGCACAGTGAATATGCTGCCCCGGAAGTGCTGCATAGCGGCATTACCAGCCAGACCGCCGATCTCTACAGTGTCGGTATTGTGCTGAAACACATCATCGACAGTGTCAAACCAACGCAGAACGATGCCACAAAGCCACCCCAGCATTGGTATGACGAGCAACATGCTTTTCTGGCTTCATTGACCCATGAGCATGCCAGCCAGCGTCCGTCTACAGATGATGCACTGACAGCCTGGCACGATATGATCAATGCCAAAGACACTCAAGAAGCCTCCTCTTCAAAGGTAAAATGGCCTTTGGTAAGTGGTGTATTACTGGTCGTGTTGGTCGCCCTGGCCGCAAGCTTGTTTTGGCCTTCGTCGGTTGCTATACCTGATAAAACCCTGCGCGTAGGACTGGTTACACAACAAACCTATGCCCCAACTACCCTGTTGGCCAACTTACTCTCTTACCCGGTAGAAGCGTCAGACAGCATTGCGCTTGCGGAGCGCAGGCCAATAGAACAATTGGTCGCCAATCTCGGTCTTTCACCGGTCCAATCTGCCGATGACCGCACTACATTGAGCACGACACTGGGTCTCGATATTTTGCTACTGTTAGATGCAGCGCCGTTGTCAGACTCAGAATATCAGGTCTCCGTGGCGGGTGTGTTGATGCCTGCCAACCAGTACCTGTTTGAAGTGAGCCGGACAGTGAAAAACGATGCACTGGGCGAAGGTGTTGCCGCCATGGGTACGCAAATCACTGAACTATTACTCAATGCAATTAATCAGCCCGGAGCCGCTCCTGATCTAAGTTATCTCGACAACATTGCGTCAGCCATTAACGACCCAAATGATATTTCCCCCGAAGCACACATCGCACGCTTGCAAAAGCAATCCCCTGACTACCCTGGTGGCTGGTTGAAAGGTGCCGAGCTGGCATTGCAAAAAGGAGACTACAGCGCTGCACAACAACAGCTGTCGGCGTTATTTGCACTTAACAACAGCAGCGAGTACTGGCAACTGCGCGGCAAAGTCCTGCAAGCCGAGCTCACCGATGATCTTGATCTTGCGGTGCAAGCCAGTGATCGTCTGTTATCGCTCTATCCAGAGCATACCGAAGTCCTCTATTTGGGTGCACAAATTGCCCAGTGGGCAGACGACCCGCGCAAAGCCATGTCGCTGTATCAGCAAGCGCTGGCCATTAATCAGAACAACCCGCAGTTGTGGTTCGAGCTGGGTCGCCTAAAAATCATTCAGGGCGATATCAATCACGCGGTCACCGAAGAGCTGACACAGGCGTTGATAGCTGCCCGGCGGCTCGGCGATACCCTGGCTGAGGGGTTAATTTTAAATGCCTTCGGTGTAGCGCATCTGCGCCTGGCTGATTACCCGCAAGCCGAGCGTTATTTCAGTGATGCGCTGGCACTGCGTGACGCCGACAGTGTGCCGGAAGACAGGGCGACAACACTGGCCAATCTGGCCAATGTGGCCGCGATTAACGGACATTTTGAAAGAGCAGAGACCGCGCTGCAAGAAGCGTCGATGCTGTTAAGTCAGCTTGGTAACATTGCTAAACAAGCACATATTCTGGATACCCTTGGCTTTTTGTACGAAGAGAAAGGGCGATATCAACAAGCCCTGAAATACTACAAACAGGGGCTGGATTTGCGCACGCAACTGGACGACACTGCCAAACAGGCCGAAAGTATGTCGAACGTCGCTTACATGCATTTTCTGTTGGGTGATTACTCACTGGCTGATATTTACTGGAATCAGGCGCTCAACCAGTTCGAACGCATTAACGATCAGGTGCATCTCATGCGCACTCACCAAAACCTGGCGCTAATGAGTATGGTGAAAGGCGACCGGCGCGCGGCAGCGAAACACCTCATTAAGGTGGATACAAACATATCGCCGAGCCAAACCCAGGAGCAGATGATAAACCAGCTGTTTTACTCTTATCTGAATTTCGCACAGGGTAAGCTCACTGAAGCGACCCGAAATGTGAACGAAGCGCATAAGCTCGCCGAAACCTCTAACGACAGCCGCGCACTGATAGAAGTGTATTTGTGGCACGGCGAGATGTGTCTGCGCATTGCAGACTGGCAATGCCTGGCTAATCAACTCAGCGTTGTGGAGCCTCTGGTTTCCGATGATATGCTCGAGTACGCCACGGTGTTTGGCTGGCTGTCTAATGCCTTAGCACTTGAAGTGGGGCAAGTAGACAGAAGTGAATTACAGCCCTTTATCGACAACCTGCCTCTGGGTCAGATCCCGCTTACGGTAGAGCTAAAAGTACTCTTAGATTTGCAGGAGAGACTTCGACTCTCACCAACGAGCAAGCTAATGACAAGGGCGAACGAATTGGCTAAGCCAATTTACTACCAGTCTTACATGCAGTGGCTATACTTAAACAGTGAGCTGGATATCGAGGCACTCAGAAAGTTAAAAGCGCAGCTTCAGGGTCACCCTGAGCATTGGCGTAATCATCTGTATTTGACGCGCTTTACCGACGAATATTCTCAGCAACAACAGCGATTAGCACTGCAGAACTGGCTCAGCCAACTCAGTGAAACTCAGGCAAAACAATACGAGGCCCACTACTTTTGAAACGCAGCGATGACGAGCAGGCCGCACTGATAGAAAGAATTCGGCAGCAGCAGGACGAACTCAAACGCCGCCTTGACGAAGAGCAAATCAATTTACGTGAACTGGCGCGTCGCCTCTGGGCCCAGCAAGAAAGTGAAAAAGCCCGCTTGTCGCGAGAACTCCACGACGGAGTTGGCCAGTTACTGACAGGGCTCACCCGGCGTTTGCAAGGCATAGCTGACACCGATCCGCAATTTCAGGAATTACACGATATCGCCGAAATGGCATTGGCCGATGTGCGTCAGTTGTCGCGTATGATGAGTCCGACCATTCTGGATGATCTAGGCCTGAAACCCGCGCTTAAATGGCTTTGCCGAAACCTGTTTGCCGCCGAGGATATGAATTACGCTTGTGATATCACCCTGAAAAGTGATATTCCTAAAGAGCGGGCAATTTTGGTGTTCCGTATTGCACAGGAAGCATTGGTGAATGCATTAAAGCACAGCCAGGCCGACACAATTACACTCAACCTTGGCCAGCATCATCAGGTAATACGGTTAGATATTATCGATAATGGCGTAGGTTTCGACAGCGAAAACGTAGAGCGGGGAATAGGCATGTCCAGCATGTTGGACAGAGCCAGTGCATTTGATGCCGAGTTAACGATACAGGCTCGCCCCCAGCAAGGCACACATATCACATTAACGGTAGCGTTATGACAATAAAAATAGTGCTGGCAGACGATCACGTACTCATGCGACAAGGTCTTAGCCAGGTATTAAATGCCGACCCTGGCATTGATGTTATTGGTGAATGCGGCGATGGTGTCGAACTCATCGAGCAGGTCATTAAACTCCGACCCGACGTTGTTGTTATGGATATCTCCATGCCAAAGATGAGCGGTCTGGTGGCTATCGATAAACTACTTAGCCAGCGTCCTGACTGTAAGATTCTGGTGCTGTCGATGCACAACGAACTCGAATACATTGAGGCAATGCAGGATGCCGGTGCCAAAGGCTACGTATTAAAAGAATCATCCAGCGATGTTCTGATAGACGCCATCCGCAGTATTTATCACGGCCGGACCGCCTTCATAGCTGCTCAGCCTGGCAGCGACCAGGAGAAACCATCCCGTGCAAGCCCTATTACCGCCTTGACCCGGCGCGAGCGTGAAGTCTTCTTTCTGGTCGCCGCAGGCAATACCAGCAAGCAGATCGCCGAATTACTCACCATGAGTTTGAAAACGGCTGAAAACCATCGAAGCAATATCTATAAGAAACTGAATGTAAGCAGTTCAGCTGAGCTAATCCGACTGGCAGGCAAAGCTGGCCTGCTGGAATAGCCTTCCCCTAAAAAGGAAAAGGCCAGCTAAGCTGGCCTTTGGGGTACACGATGAACTATTTTGCAAGAATGGGTCATCGTTGAGGAGCGGGTATTACAAGTTATTGAAGTTCGTTACTGAGAACGCTGCTTCGCCACGAGTCACTTCATTCGCTGGGTTAAAGCGGGCATGGAGTGTAGGCTCAAAATCAAATGGCCCCTGCGTGGTATATACTTCTACTGTCATCAGACCTGCAGCCAGTGCTTGCTGAACATGTCCGCGTAGTTCTGGTGCAATCAAGTGTGAATCTTCCAGCTCAATCGCTTCACCGAACACAATTGCTGTTACAGTATCAGCCGGGTCAAATGCTGCAGCTTCGGCTTCCAGGCCAAGGGCCTGAACCAGAGAGTAAGCCAGGTCTTCTTTGCTAACTGTGCCCTGCGGGTTGAAGCTACCAGAACCTGCGTCAGTCATAACTGCAGCGTCTGTCATCTCAAGGTCAGACAATACGCCGCCCTTCGTTGTCGCAGAGTTAATCGCTGCATTGAAATGGCTGCTGCTAGTATCAGTGAACTGAGATACGTTGCCGTTTTGCGCCTGACGAAGATTTGCAGACAGTGTCAATGTGTCGGCCAGCTCTTCACGAGTCAGGTGGGCATCCGGCGCAAAGCCATCGCTACGTGCATCCATCAGCTGTTTGCTTACTACATTTTCAATGAACGATTGTGCCGGATGGCCTACCGCGTCATCGATACCTGAGAAGCCAGACGTTTCAAGCAAACGGATATTAACTTCTACCGTGCCGGGAATACCAACACCGTTAGTCACACCGAGCGGATCTACCGATACGCCACTGATGCTGCCAATGCCGCGAGCATACAATTTCCAGGTTCCAGCCATGCCTGGCGCAGATGTACCTACTGACGAACCAAGCACAGGTAAACCGATACCGGAGCCGTAGCGATTACCGGCTGGATCTTCAAGCACAAACGCTGTTGCGGTTTCGATTGATGCACTGGCTACTACCAGCGACACGTCGCCGCCTACTTCAAAGGTTTCTGTTGGTGACTCACCTACTGGCAGATAGGTGGCTTCAAGAGTAAAGGCATCACCTTCGGTGACGTTCGCAAAGCCGTTGAATTCACGATCTTTCTTCACGGTGTCGCCAAACACATCAACACCATCAACTACCGCTCTTACAGCAGCATGCGCGTTGATATAACCTGCACCGACTTCCCAGGCTTCACGGGCAGCCATAGGCGTGGCAGTCTCTTGGACAATGTGCTTCACATCACGCCATGTCAGCGATGGGTCAGCTTCAAGCATCAGCGCAACAATACCTGATACATGCGGTGCGGCCATAGACGTACCACTTGAAACGGTATAGTAAGGCAAGTGCTGCGGTTCGATCATTTCTGCATCGTCTGTTGCACTTAACGCACCTAAACTGGATAGAGAATCGCGTGCCGAGATGACATCTACACCTGGAGCGGTAACAGTTGGGCGGTCTTCCCAAGTGTAGACCTCACCATCGACAACGACTTCTCCACCCTTGCCGCTAACACCACGAGAACTGAAATCAGCCAGCTCGCCGTTTTTGTCACCAGCGGCAACGGTAATGACCCAAGGCGCTTTTTTGAAGTTCCCGGTAATCGTTGACTCACCAGAGCCCGAGTTACCTGCTGAGAACACGGTAATTACGCCGCGATCAGCCAACATTTTGGTTGCAATGTTGGTCGGATCGTCAGGGTTAAATTCTGTACCAACATCACCGGTGTTGCCAAATGAGTTGGAGATTACGCGAATGTTGTAGGTAAATTGGTGTGTCAGCGCGTAGTCAAAGCCACCAATTGTGTCCAGAATAAACAGACCTGCTCCAGAGCCATAACCGACAATGTCGGCACCCGGTGCAACGCCAGCATGTAAGCCAGAGCTCATTGCGCCATTGCCGCCTACTGTGCCCGCTACGTGCGTACCGTGCCCACCCAGGATATCGGTGTTGATAACGTCTTCTTGATAAGTGACCGGCAGAATACCACTAAAGCTGGCAAGGTTAGTTTGTGCAAGTACGTTCTGCACAACATGGTCAGGAAAAGAGAGGTCGCCGTGGGTACCATCGATACCTGAGTCGTTAACCACAACGCCAATGCCGCGGCCAGAGTATGGGATGCCATTGTTACGCAGACTTTGATCTGCCTGCATAGCTTTCACGCCAGTAATTTGCGTTGATTCATAGTTTTCAAATGTCAGCTCGTCGTTGTTCCATACCGAAACAACGTCGTCTCGCTGATACAGCGCTTCAACCTGCGCTTTAGTGGCCATTACACCTACAATTGGCATACTTTGCATGCTGATACCGGTACCAATGCCCAGCTCAGTCAGTGCATTAATTTGTGCTGCAGTCGGTGCGCCGTTACCGTTAAATGTAACAATTACCTGATGCAGTTCGGTTGGAGCCTCGGCAAGATTTGCAGCCAGGTCCGCGTCGAAAGTCTTTGCGTTTACGAATGAAGCAGGAAGCGCAAGCGCTACTGCAGAAGCTAACAGAGTTTTACGATTTAACAGTTTCATGATCTTCACCTCTTGTCATGGTTACGGGATCAGTATTGAGCAAAACCTGTACTGCCTCTATGGGGAGTTCCCCCTATAACACTCCTGATTTTTACATTTACTTAACACGCTGAGGAGAGGGGTGACGATACGATCATGACGCTTCATCCAATTTTAATGAACATATCTCAACGCTGCTGGAATGGCTGAACACCAGCAGTGCTGCTGGTATTCGTTACCTATTTTATATATAGGGGCTTCAGTAAAAGTGAACAGTAAAGCTCAACAGGCCCGATGAACAGAATTTCGGAAAGGAAAAAATGACGCTTGAAGATTACAGGCAAAAAAAAGCCCTCAAGCTGAGGGCTTAAATGAAGAAGAGGAACACGAGAACTCCTTCATGAGAACTATTTGCGGCGACGTCTTAATCCAACCATCGCGCCTAACCCTGCTAACAGTAAGCCAAAAGAGCCAGTCGTTGACACCGCAGGTGTACTTTCCTCAAGTACTGTTGCAGTTAACTGAAACAACCCGCCTGTACAGAACAGGTTGTCGTTATCGTAATAACAGGTATCGTTTGAACCATAACCGAACTGCCCTGTAAGAATATTAACTTCACCGACGGTGACCTGAAAACCTTCGTCTGGGTTATCACCAAATATCAAATTGTCGGTTGTAAACGAGAAACTATCCGTATTCGACAAATCCGCTATCCCAGCATTGAACGAATATGTGGGCCCATCCATAGCAACAAGTAAATCAAGCAATGCATTGCTACTATCGTTGTAAACAAAGTAGCCGCCAATCCTATGAGCATCGCTGAATGTTTGAGTATTAAAATCATACCTAATCACTCCAGCTGTAGCGCTTGCAGACATCATTAATAGCGACATTAGAACAACAGACTTCATCTCACACCTCGGATACTGTTGAAAGGTTGCTTTAAATTTAGACAATGAAGGGAGGTTTCGGTATAGGGGTTTACCCCTAGTTGGCAAAATAGCGTGGTTTATTTTGACGGATAAAGCGCATTGGTAGCTTTTGTAGATATATTGTGTCGGAATTTGAATACATAAAACAAAAAAGGCCGCTTGCGCGACCTTTTTCAGATGACTTAGTGAAGCCTAAGATTAGTCGATAATCTTAGCAACAACACCAGCACCTACTGTACGACCACCTTCACGGATTGCGAAGCGCA
>MDTG01316957.1_pt1 | contig 36041 bp, 38 predicted proteins | sample 811421 | NCBI WGS metagenome assembly MDTG01 (sample SAMN05326645, study PRJNA326480) | marine metagenome | isolation source: seawater | place: Pacific Ocean: South East | collected 2011
AAACAGCTTTTAATATTTTTATTATTATCTATGAATTTTTCAAGAGATGCAAAATAGTGTATATTTCTATTCTTTTTCCCTAAAAATAATAATCTAACACACTTATACGATGCATCTTTAGATAGAATATCAGTAGTATTATGAGCATATTCGATTACGTTATCCTTGTATTTAAAAAAATCAATTATTATATCATTTTTAATATTTTTGAGATTTTTTTCTAAATTGAATATTGATATGTCATATATTCTGTTTGGATAGAACCATCTATACACAGAATTATGTATACCAAAATATATTTGTATTGGAAAATTTTTGATATAGTAGTCTCTAATATTATGCTTTATCTTGAAAGTTCTATCGTTTTCACATAGTATTACTACTAATATAAGAATTACTATAATGTATATATTTTTCATTAAATTATAATATATATAATATATTTTAATATTAATATATAGTATAATGCCTGGTTACGGAGGATCATCAGCAATATCCTCTTCAAACTATGAAGAAAAAGAAGAATTTTGTACTAATACTATGAATGATAATAGACTCATCAATATAGAGGGCCGTTTAAATCTTGTCTTCTATGCAGTTATTCTGATTTTATTAATACTTGGAATACCCCTTTTAAAAGGCTTTATGTAAATAGTACTTTACAAAAAAATTTGATATACGAGAAGAAAATTAAATATAGTAATTTTCTTTTTATATATTAAATGCCAGTAAAGCTGAAACTACCTGCGGTTAATGACAATACAAAAAGAGATATATTTAAAACTGATATTAGTAAATGTAATGATCCTAAATTATATTCACATGATGGTGTAATAGATAGAATCAATCTTGATAAATGGGTATTACCTAATAGAAAGGATTTTATGGATTTTTTGAAAAATGATTTTAACACTGCAACTTTTAAGAATAAAAGAAAAGCAATTAAATTATGGTTGGAACGCGATAGTAAATTTATAGATATATCTCCTTTTAAACATCAAAAATTTGTGTCAGACTATCTAAGTGAATACTCTCCATATAGAGGATTGTTATTATATCACGGTTTAGGTTCTGGTAAATCAGGAGCCTCAATAATGATAGGAGAAGGGTTTTTAAACAGACATGTAGTAATATTGTTACCAGCATCTTTAAGAGATAATTATATCACTGAAATAAGTACATTTGCCGAAATAGCTTATAAAAAGAATTATCATTGGTGCAAAATAAGATTTGAAGAGGGTACTTCTAAACTAGAAAGAGAATATATGGAAATGTTTAATACAAAAAATTTAGATAAAGAATTAATAGACAAAATCGTTAAAAACAAAAAAATTGGTAGTAGAAATATTAGAAGCATTTGGATGATTGACTATACTAAAGATGCCCCTAATTATGATATGTTATCTGAGCAAGAACAATCAGAAGTTAATGACCAAATCAAAATTATGATTGATCATAAATACTCAATACTTCATTATAATGCAGGTCAATATACAATTACCAAAATATTAGAAAGACTCATTCCTAATTATCAAATTATTTATAGTAAATTATTTGGTGAAATGTCTGTATCTAAAATGACTAATAAAGACAGGGATATACTTCTTAATTATATCTATAATCCAGATAATAATATTGATAATCCATTCAATAACAAAATTCTGATTGTAGATGAGATCCATAATCTTACATCAAAAATGGTTGGAAGTGGATTTAATGGATCCAGACTATATGAGTTAATTATTCGTGCAACAAATCTTAAAATAGTATTTCTTTCAGGAACTCCTGTTATCAATAATCCTTTTGAGCTCGCATTAATGTTCAATATGCTAAGAGGATTTATATATCAATATAGAATTCCTTTAGAAAAAAAGGCAGGAAATTTTAATCAAGATGAATTACTAAATATATTATATAAAGTTGAAACCATTGATAGAATAAATATAGATATTTCATCTAAATATATTGAGATTACAAGATTACCATTAAATTTTATTAACAAATATAGTGGAGACAAAAAAATAGGAGTAGAATATTCAAAAAACAATTCTATAAGCGAAAAGGATTTTTTGGCTGATGTTCTTAGAAGTGTATTTAGTCAAAATTATCAACAAAACGGTACAATAGAACGTACTATGTTTACGATATTTCCTGGAATATTGCAAAATAGTGAAGTACAAGGTAGTATGAGAGGGTCTGAAAAGTATATGGAACTTGCAGAAAAAAACTTTAGTGATACCTACATAGATAAAACTAGTCTAAATGTTATGAATGTTAGGGAATTCAAAAATCGTATTTTGGGTTTAGTCTCATTCTATAATGAGATTAGTGGTATCGATGAGGCTACTGGTGCAGACCTTTTTCCAGATAAAATATATGCACTAGATGATGAAGTAACAGTCAAAATGTCTAATTTTCAATTTATAGAATATGCTGCAAAAAGAAGAATTGAAAGAAAATTAGAGGATGCATCTAAAAAGCAAAGGGGTATGGATGAGGCAAAGGCAAATGCAACGCAAAAGATGCCAAGTCTTTTTAAAGTGTTTTCTAGACAAAAAGGAGTATTTGTCTTTCCACCATCAATTAAAAGACCAACGCCTCCTAAAAATAATAAATTTTTGAAGAAGACTGTAACAAAAAGCGAATACTATAATCTAAGTGATGAAGAAATGGATACTATAATCACTAAACTAAAATCTATACTTAGAAATGATGATACAAAAAATAGAATAACTATGTACACAGAGTATATAAACAGTTTTGATATAGACTCATCTGAATATCAATTTATTGAAGCTGTGATTAGGGAAATAATGTCTAATTATTCAGAAATAGATGAATATTTAGAATGGATATCTAGTCACGATTTTGAAGAAGATACATTTGAAGTATCAGATGTTATAGAAGAAGATGAACTAGATTACAAAACACAATGTATAAATGCTATCGATAAACTAACAGAGGAACATTTAACAGTAAATGACACCGGTATAGATTTAGAAACACTATCACCAAAATACAGTCTAATGTTAAAAAATATACAAAATAGTCCAGGAAATGTATTTTGCTATTCACAATTCAGAAGTGTTGAAGGTATAGAAATCTTTTCAAAGGCACTATTTATGAATGGTTACACAAAACTATATGTTCCTGGTATGACAAGCAAACCAGATAACTACGATACTATAGAAATTGGTAATATGGTAAGATATGAAAGCGAGGATGATGAATGGAAATCTTATAAGGTTATTGATATTGAAGATGATAAAGTAATATTAGAAGGATTAGAAGAGTTATCAATAGAAAAGAGCAGAGTATTTAAGTGTAGATATGCATTATGGACAGGTACTGAAAGTGTAGAGGTTAGAAGAGGTATACAAAATGTGTATAATTCAACAGAAAATATGTATGGACAACAATGTCTTATATTACTTACTACACAGTCTGGATCAGAGGGTATATCATTAATGAATGTAAGACAAGTACACGTTATGGAACCTTATTGGAATAATGTTAGAATTGATCAAGTTATTGGAAGAGCTAGAAGAATTAAATCTCATATATATCTTCCAGAAAGACATAGAAATGTAAAGATATTTCAATATATAATTAAATTTACTGATAAACAGACTGATGGTACCTGGATTGCAGATATGTCAGATAGTGATATAATAAAAATGAAAGATGGTGAAGATAGTGGTTTTGTTAATGAAGAATTTGTATCAGATGATAGTGATGATGATCCAGACAATATTAATGGATTTCATAAATATGCTAAAATACTTTCATCAGAGGTAAAAGAGCAAGATAAAGGAATAACTTCTGATGAGGTTTTATATAAAATTGCTAAAAATAAGGAAGAAATTTTAAGCGCATTTTTAAAATGTATTAAAGAAGCATCAGTTGACTGTGAATACAATTGGAATGATAATGTTAAATCAGATAATAAGTTAGAAGAAATAAAATGCTATAATATAATTTCAAATGATAGTGATTATAGTTTTGATCTTGTTACAAATGAATCTAAGGTTAGTCAAAAGAAAGAGGTTGTAGAAAAAACAGTACAAAGAAAGTTATTGAATATGTCTATAATGGTCAATAAAAAGAAGGTAAGGATTATAATTAGTATTCCAGAAAGTTTATACTCATTAACAAGTATAAATGATATTTTAGATAAACTTCCTAATGGATATGATCAAATATTCGATTACTATTTATTCAATAACCTCTATTATAAAGATATGTCAAAACGTAATCCATTAGTTAATATAGGAAGATTAGTTAAAAAACAACCCGATGTATCTTTTAGATTTACTGATATGTTCAACAGTAGAGTAGATGATTATTCTATTATAGAAGATTGTATAAAAGCAAATGGTAATATGCCTAAAGAAAATGTAGAAAAAATAAAATGGGCAGATGTAATTAAATCTTGTCATAAAAATCTTATAGAACCAGTATCTTGGAAATGTCCTGGATGTGATACTGAATATGGTGTTGATACCGAAGAATGTGATTTATGTAGTTTGACGAAAGAGGATATATTAAGTTTACATAGAGATACAGTATCAACTACATCAGTTTCTAAGGTATCTGAAACCAAAAGTAGTACAAGTTCACAAAGTTCTGTAAAAAGTAAAGGCTCAACAAGGAGAATGAAATTTTAAGATATTAAAGACATATTAATAGATTAGAGTATTAATGAAAATAATTATTAATGGATTATTATTTTTATTTTTAATTAACACATTAGATTGTTATATATATTCTAAAAACAATAGACTATATGATGAAAATGGATTAGAAAGATTATTCAGGGGAGTTAATGTAGTATACAAAGGTTATCCTTGGTATCCAGATATTGATGATTTTAATTACAAAACAAGCTTTAATATAGATGATGTTAATATTTTAAAAAGATGGGGTTTTAATTCTATAAGATTAGGGGTAATGTGGCCAGGATTAGAGCCAGAAATTAATAATTATGATTATGATTATCTAGATAAATTAGAATATATTGTAAAAATATGTAGTCAAAATGATATATATGTTATATTGGATTTTCATCAAGACCTACTAAGTAGATATTTTTGTGGTGAAGGAGTACCAGATTGGGTTGAATTTTCAGGTAATAAGACTCATAAATTTCCATATCCCATAGATAAAAACTATACTTTTATAAATAATATACCTACAAGAAAAGATTGTGATAAACACTATTGGGTTGAATATCAGTTTACACAGATGGTCAGCAGTGCGTATCAAGATTTATATGATAACTATAATGGATTAAGAGATAAATTTATAGATTTTTGGAAGACTATTGCAACTAGATTCAAAAATTATAATAATATTATTGGATATGAATTAATAAATGAACCGTGGGCTGGTGATATATTTAAACATCCTTCACTTTTAATTCCCAAAATAGCAGATAGAGATAATCTGGATAACTTTTATAACCATATCGTAGCGGGTATACGTGAAGTTGATAAAAAAAATGCTATATTATTTGAGTCTGTTACGTGGGATATTTATGGTGTGGGTTTTAGAGAAACACCACTTAATAATGCTAATCTAAGTATATTATCGTATCATGCATATTATCCACCTAATATATTTATAGAAGATACGTTTAAAATTCGTATAAGAGACTTAAAACGGTTAAATATAGGGGGATTTCTGACTGAGTTTGGTTATGGTTCTGGTAACACAGGTGATATTAAGGATTTAGAAAATGCGTTAAAAATTCTGGAATATGCAGATAAGTATATTCAATCCTGGACAATATGGGATTATAAGATTTTTTATCCTTTAACAGGGTCAAATATAGGCTTTTTTAATAGCGATGGATCTTTAACTAATACATACTATACTTTAAGTAGACCATACCCTATTTATGTTGAAGGAAGTATAGATAAAATATTATTTAATAATAAAACTAGAGTATTTAATTTTGCATATAAACCTAACTATAAAATATTTAGAAATACTAAAGTTTACATTAATGAAAATCTACATTATCCAAATGGATATATATTAACTATAACACCTAAAAATAGTGTTATACTTGATAGACAAAAGCATTATTTACTATTAGATCTTGATAGAACTATTGAAGTCTCTACAATCAATGTGTTAATAAAACCCAAAACTATGGATTTTTAATACATACAATGATTAGATTTTTATTAATATTATTAACATCTAATTTATATAAAAAATCGGAAATATCTATTTCATAATAATGAGGATTGTCTATATAAACATTATTTATAGGTATCCATCTTATATATCTTAGATCTTTATATTTTATAATATCATCAATAATAAATTTTATATGTGACTGTTTTTTTCGTATATTATTTATTTTTTTATTATTGATATATAGTTTTTTGTATAGCGATATATTTATATATTTACTAAATGTATAGATTTCTTTTATATAATATCTAGTATTAATGATATTATATTTATTTACCTTTAATGGTATTATTTCATTTTTAAGAAAAGGACCCTTGTCTTTATTAGTAATGTAGTATGTTCCCATATTGTATATTTTTGATGATCTAGGTTTTTCTTCTAATTTATTGTTTAGTAATTTAATAAAACCATCTTCTGTATGAAAATCTCTAAATTTGTATGGATTATTTTTATAATAGGGTTTATAATAAAATTTATATATAGAATTTATAGGTATTAAAAAATTATCTAGATAATATTTCATTTGATTGTTATCATTTTCTAATGAAATATAGTTAAGATCGATGATAAATTCATTCATCAATTATAGATAGTTTATATTTTATATTTAAATAATTATAAAATTTAAATTATTTTTAAATGTTTGGTCTTAGTTCACTTGTTGGATCAGGTTCTTGAGTTTTTATTTCAAAAATATATTCTAATTGATTTGTAAGATTTACAATATTGGTAGTACTATTTATTATATTAGATACTGTTAGTGTCGCGGTATTTGTATCTATACCCTCAATATCCGTAATTCTTGAATCAGTTTCACTATGTGTATTAATGTCTTTTGCAAGGATGGCATCTTTCTGAAAAGTACCACTATAAAATTTATAAGATTCAGTGGTATTATTTGATAATGGTATTGTACTTTTACTAGCTGCAATTTCTGTATTGGTTATAATATCTCTATCATTAAAGGATTCTGCAGCAGATTTGCCATCTGAAGATAATAGTTTTAAGGTTAGTCTATCTAATTTTCCTAATGGAGATGGATAGAACATTGTATAATCATCATCGTCATTTTTATAGTACATATATGTACGATTATCGTTACCAAATGATAATTCTTTATCAAAATGTATCTTACAAAATATGTTTTCATTAAATGTTTTAGTACTAATGATATTAGATTTGAATTCGTCTACACATACAAAATAGTATGGCTCTGGATAATAATTATCTAGTCTTGGTTTGGGGATAATTACTCTTTTAAGTTTTATAGATATAACATTTTTTAAAACCTGTTGTACAGTAGGATTATTAAGACCTGATGATATGAATGTTTCTTCAGTATTTTGAAGCTTACCTGTACTTTTGCCTGTTTCTTGCATAATTGATCTGGTTGTATTACCCTCAGCACCAAATACTATTTTAAAATTGTATTTATTGAAATCGGTTTTAGACAAATCTCTATCTCTGGAACTTACTATAAGATTGTGGGTTCTTATTGTTAGAGGTTGTTTTGTTTGATCTTTAATTATTTTAGGTATATCCATAATAGTATCATAAAACTTTGTGATGTCATTTTTTTCATAGAGTGAAATTAGTTTTTCTAATTTGGCATTTTGTGCATCAATCGTCTTTGATTGATCATTAATGTGTTTTTTAATTACATCTATTTGACTATTTGAGTTCTCAATTGATCTTACGGTAACTTTATTTTCTAAAGGAAACGATGTATCATATGCTTTAGATGGAAATATACCATCTGTATTTTCATTATTTGATTCTGAAAGATTCTGCATTTGTGTTTCAAATTGTTGGTTAGGTGTTTCGTTGTTATTCATTTGATTTAAAATTTCAGTATAATTTGTTGGCATATTTGGTTTATTTTCTTCAGTAAACTCATTTGTGACTGAATTAAATTGATTTGCAAAAAGATTCTTAGATGGTTCAGATTCACTATAGAATTGTGTATTAGCCTGTGGAGGGGCTATAAATGCAGGTTCTCTGGTTTGACTAGGCATGTTAAATTGATTTGATAATTCAGATACAGTATTACTGTTTTGGTGTTGTACATTAGTCATATTTTGACTATTTGAGGTAGCTATATTTTTTTGAAAATCATTAATTCTACTCTGTAACTTTTGTTGTTCTTCAATAAGAAGTTGCATTTCATTTTGAGAAGGATCATTTATAAAATTTTGTTGAGTTGTTAATTCATTAGGCATATTATTAGAAAAATTATTAGGTAATTGCCCTGATATAGTATTAAATTGTGAAGATAGACCGCCTTGTTGGTTTCCGGAAATATTCTCTGAAAACTGATTAGTAAGACTTGGTTGTGTATTCATATTAGATGTTGAATTAACAGTCTCATATTCTTGTTGTCTGTTATTAGATATTTCTTCAAATCTTTTTGCTACATCTCTATTTGAGACATCTGGATTGATTTTTTCTGAAAAAGATATATTTGTAGGTGTGGGCTTTGTATAATCATTATTGAGTCTTTCTTTTATAATGCTTTCATAACTAGAATTAACATCTGATTGTGATATAAGATTAGAAGCCTGGGGTCTATCAGATAGTTGATTAATACGATTGCCTGCTTGTTGTAATTCACGTTTCATATTATCAATTTCAGGTATATTTTGTTTTACCATTTTATTGTTTTTTTTTATTGAATCATTAAAATAGTGATTTGCTACATTAATTACTTTTTGTGATAAAAATCGACTCATATCTATATTGCTTATATTAGCAGGTGTATTAAATGTTCCTCTTTGTTGATACACTGTTTTCATTATGTTTACCAATTCTTTATTGAATTCTTGACTATTATTTATATCATAGCTTAATGTATCATTAATTTTTTTTTGAAGTATTCCATAAATTATTCTAAAGTTGTCTTTTGAAAAAAATAGTTTCTCCATTATTATATATTATATTTTATGTTTATTTTTTTTCCTTATAACTTATTTCTATTTAAAATTTATAAATTTATATAATAGATGAATAACAGATTCTGTAATGGTGACTATTATCAACACGTTGTTAATAAACCTGATAATATAAATATATCAAAAGATTTTAGTAATATATTAATTATTAATTCAGAGGATAGGGATAGATATCTTTATCCAAATAGTAATAATTATGTTATTAATCTTAACAAGACGTATAGTGATGTTGTTGAAATAGAACTTATATCAATTGATTATAATTATTGTAGGAATACTTTTGATGAAACTAATAATAATATTAATATATCAATCGATGATGAGTTATATAAATACGATATGCCTATAGGTGAATATAAAAGTATAGATAATATAATAGATACATTTAATACTATAACGAAAAATTCTAAAGACCTAGAAGGTAGAAACACTAATATTAGTATAGAGTTATACAATAATCTAGATAAGACATATTTCATTTTTGAAAATATTGAGACTATACCTCTATGTCAGATTTTGTTTAAAGGTGACGAAAAAATCAATAATAGAATTCAAAGAATAACGTCTAATTCGAACACAAATAAACCAGAATTAAATACAACATACTATAAAAGTATAAATGATATTAGTACTAACACTTTTAAATATAAACAAAACACGGATGGAAGAATGATTGGTTTTTCAGAGAACGATTTTTCAAATAAAATCAGTCTAGTACAAATAACTCAGATAACACAAACACTAGCATCAATAGATAATTATCATACTATTTCTTTAGCATTTACAGATAATCATGAGTGTGATAGATTTTACACTCTTATCAATATACCAAACATTAAATTAGAAATACTTGGAAAAGATATAGGCAATATTTTTGGATTTAGTAAAAAAGATAGTAGAAACATACAAATCAATAACACAGTTCAGTTATCTAACGATGCATTAACTAATGTAATTACAGACATAAAATCTAACATAATACTAAGTGATATCTCATATAATCTTAAAAGAGACCATACAATATATCTTGATATAAAAGACTTAGATAGACTTAATTCCAATAATAAGAATATTGATAATACATTTGCAGCTATACCTGTTAATATGGATAATAAAATATATTTTGATAATACTAAAACCTATGGAACAATTAAGTATTTTAATCCAGTTAAAAGAAATCTTGATAAACTGGAAATATGTTTTAAAGATAAAAATGGTAACATTTTACAACATAATGGTAAAGAAAACTGTATTGTATTTGCTATTAAATGCCTTAATGATAGTAATACTATACGCAACTAAATTCTAGATTAACTATATTATTAATTATTGTATCTAATTCTGGTTTATTAAAACTAGAAGTAAAGACGTATTTATTATCAAAGTTTTTTCCAAGAAAATCTAATAACTTAGTTTTATATAGCATATTTTCTATTTTATCAGATTTATTTACCAGAATATGATAAGAACGATTTTTTACTATAGTCTTATAATAAAATATGTTTTGAATAGATTTCCAATTTTCACTATCAACTACAATTAAAAATAGATCAATATTATCCAAATAGGATGATATATATTTATTAATAATACCAGATTGTGAATAATCCCATATATGTAAAATATTATTGTTATATATTTTTTTGTTAAATTCAATTCCTATTGTTACATGATTTGTGTAAGGTGGCTTATATCCGTTAACATAAGTATGAATAAGATGTGATTTACCTGTATTAGTATCACCTATAAAACATATATTATATGTTTTCATACATTATATAATAAAAAATATTTACAATATTTTTTAAATATAATCAAATTACATTCTCTTTTTTCCATAGATTAAATTTTTCTTTAAAAGTGTTTATATTAGAAATTGTTCTATCTAGGGAATTATGTTTATTTAATAGGTCCAGGGTTAAGATATCTCTATTAAATGGATCACTTTCACTAAAAACCAAATGATTTTCTATAACACTTTTTTCAACTATAGTTTTACTACTAGGGAGTTCAACAGGATCGCAAATTGGAGTACTCATAATTGGATCTAAAAATTCTATAGGTATATCATTTAGATATTTAGTAACATTTGCTTGATTATCTAAAATAGCCTTATCAATGATATCGCAATATTTTTTAATTATATTAGATACAGAACTGCTTATTCTTTCAGATTTTATGTGATAATATCCAAAAATATCAGAAGTTTTCATAAGTATGCTTCTATCATACATATTTTCATTTTTACATATGTATTCAACCATCGTATCATCTAGGAATTCAACCAAATTTGTGTAAAACTCTTCAAAGAATGTTTTTAGTTTGTTATTCAAAGTGTCGCTTATGAAATCTATGCTTATTTCAGCACCCTTAGTATTATCAATTTCATTGTACAATCTTGATGTAAAGAGTGTATTAACTATAGTATAGTTGATTTCGCATAATTTATCAATAAGACTATTTTTAAATTCAGGAATATTGAATATACTTGATATTAGATTATAATAATCACAAAGTTCATTAATATATTTGGATGATGTAGAAATATATGGAATATACTGTATGCTTAAACTACTAACTGACTTGCAACTGTCTAGATATTTTTGAATAGTTGATAATACCTCATTAAGTTCGCTTATGAATAGGGTAATAAATTTGTATCTTGTTTTATCATCAATACTAAGATAAATATCTTTATTGAAAAATTTATATAATATATTAATGATTGTTGATCTGGTTTTAAGTTTTTCATAAAATCCAGAATTTTCATCGTACTTTTCTATATCAATGAAAATATTAATAAGCGTTTTTTGGTGATTAGCATCCTTAAAGATTACACTACTACTATCATTGATAAGTTTTACTTTATAATGTATATTTAGTCTATTATCAACAATCATATTATATATTCTATCTACTATTTTGGTGTAGGATTCATTTTTACTATTATGTGTAAAGTATGTTATAAAATTAATTATATTACTATCTATATTTTTTAAATCATATTCATTATACGGAATTATAATATCAGTATCCATTATCCTATTAAATAATTCTGTTTTTGTAAGATGATCTAGAGAAACCTTAAGTAACTGTGATTCTTTGGTTATTTTATTTATATTATATATATTTGTAAGTTCACTATTATTTTGATCTAGTATTATATTTGAAAATAACATAATAGTTTCTAAGTTACTTATATATGCATTATACAAAGAATTAATGACACATAAATATAATTTTTTGATTGTTGAAAATAGAGTAAGTCTATTTTCTTGTGTTAATATATCTTGGTTTTTATATTGATCTGAAATAAATGTAATATAATTTTTATACAATTCTAGATCATTAAGAGTATATTTATATGGAAAGTATTGGGCTTCAATAAATCGTCTTAATCTTATTTCTAATCCTATGTTTCTTTTTTGAAAAAAGAGTATGTTTTCATTTGTTATATTGAAACTAGTTTTATTAGTATTTTCGTGATTTTGAAAAATCTTTGTAAACAAAGAGTATTTAAATTTATTTTCTGTGAATGTATAAAATATCTCATTTTTAATCATAAAATCTATTATATTTTGACTTAATAATGATATATCATACTTATTTTTGTTTTTATTTTTGATTATGCTTATTGCTATACGCTTTGCAATATCTATCCGAAATTCATCATTGTCACATATATTAAATAATCCTACAAGGTTATAAAATTTTTCAGGATAACTACCATTATGTATATATGAAAATAGTAATTTATAATGGTCACTTATTGACTCATTTGGTTTAGAGTTTATTGTAGTTAATAACTCAATAAAAGTATAATCATTATCATGAATCTTGTCTTTGAGAATATCCATTTATTATTATTAATAAATATTTATTTAAATCAAATTTTAATGTTATATAAGTTTGTATTTTGTAAATAATAAATACTACAAAGATTCGTTATAATTCTTCTATTTTAAAAATTCATTGATGTAAACATATTTAAAAATATTTTATTATTTTAAGATATGTCTATAATTTATTTAACTTCATTAACACTAGATGTCATAGGGGGAGCAGCTATATGGACTATAACAAAAACATATAATGGTGTATACTACCTATTATATGGTTCAAGTACAAATGATGAAAATAAAGTATCTATAAATAAAGAACTATTTGAAGAGTTAGTGGAAGATAATAAAAAATACAGAAATGAGATAAAAAAATTAGGTGATGAAATCAATACTATATCAGATTATGTAAAAAACATACATAAAAAAGATTCACTTTAAGACTTTTTGTTATGATATAATAAAATGAACAAATCTGATGAAATATATCTATCTATTAAGCAAAAATCACAGTTAGATAAGTATAAAAATACAAATATCGAAAATATAAATAGTATAAAGTCTAATGTACAAGAGTCTACTAAAGAAAAACCTAATATAGAAAAAGGGTATTGTAGTATTATTTAAAAAAATAGTAATAAATATAATTTCTAGAATTAGAATAATGAGTGAAAATAAAAATGAGATTGAAAACGTGGTTAATGAATTTACAGAAGGTATTATAAATGAGGTTCTACAAAAAATGGAAATAGATGATGTTATGAATAATAACGAGGATGTCAAAAAAGCACCTGAAAATAGAGAAACCTCTGTATCAGAAACCATAAATCAAATAGAAAAAAATCCTAAAACACTTCAAGATAAGTGTAAAAAACTTTCGACAATCTTTGATAGTAGATTTAGTAATATAGTATTTTTTTCAATGGTAGTCGGTTTTATATCAATAATTCCCACTTTAATATATTTTAACTAACTTAATCAAATGAAACTATAATTTTAACATTTGATTTATTTAGTTTTTTTGTTGCAGATATAGACAATTCTTGTCTTTTTCTTCTAGCACTTTTTTGACTAGGATTAGAGTTGCTTTTAGATAGATTATAAACAGCCTTGTAACACAGGTTCATATCATTTTCAATAGATGTTAGATTTTTTGTAACATAATCTATTATTTTATTTTTTATTGCCCATCTAAAGAAATTAAGCTGTCCTACAGTAGTAACTACATACTCATTATTACTATAATAAAATTCTATTCTTTCTCTTCTACAAAATGGATCAAATTGTTTTTTTTGATATCCTTTAAGTTGTAATTTATAGTCAATATAAACTACAAACTCTTTCATCTTAGGTTTGTTTATATCTAGTTGTCTATCATCTAAAATTAAATATGAAATATTATTTTTCTTTGAATAGTTTGTAACAAACCAGTCAATTACTCTTAATGATATCTTAGATTCTCCATTAATTATTGATGTTAATATTTTAAGATTTTCACTATCTTTATAAAAATTTTCTAGGGATTGCATCAATAAATCATGTTTAACATTATTAACACTATTTTTATTCATAATAAAAAATTATACTAAATGAAACTTTAAGTATTTAGTTTTTTGATTTAATAAATTTTTTAGGTTTGTAATTTTTTACTATCTCATCGCATTCTTTCTTTGTTAATTTACTGGCATCCTTAGTTTTCGGTATAGATATGTTTTTTGTACCTTTTCTAATATAGGGACCGTATTTACCATTTAATATTTTCATATTAGAGAAAGTCTTTATTACATTACTAGTATTTTCTTTGATTTTTGTTGTAGCCTCTTCTAAGGTAATATTACTATTTTCAATAGATATTTTTGTTTCTCCACATTCTATATAAAATCCGAATTTTCCCTTTTTAATACATACTTTATTGTTATCGATATTGCCTAAATCAATAGGATACTTAAGATATTCTAGCGCCTTTTCTAATGATATGTTTTTAATATCACTATCTTCATTTTTATCTATACTTACATATTTAGGATTATCATCTACTTCTCCTTCTTGAATACAAGGTCCAAATTTACCAATATAGCTATATATATTTTTATTATTATCTGGATTTACACCAATAAGATTATGTAATTTGTTTTTCTGAGTTTTGATTGTACTTTGTTTGGAGAGTTCTAAAACTTTTTTATGGAAATCGTCATACACGTTAGATATTACCTCGTACCATACAGCATTATCATTAGATATCTCATCTAAACTTGATTCAACGTCCGATGTAAAACTATAAGAATTGATATTTTCAAAGTTGTTGTTCATATATTCACATACAACTGTACCTATATCAGTTACAAATAACTTGTTTTTTTCAGAAGGACTTTTTGCTTTAACCATATTGATACTTATTTCTTTTTCAGGCTTAATTGTAAATGTTTCAATGTCAATATCGTGTGTATTATTTTTTGTTTGTTTCAAAACATATTTTCTTTCTAATAATTTATGAACAAGAGATGAAAAAGTAGATGGTCTTCCAATGCCTCTATCTTCTAACTCTTTTATTAAAGATGCTTCAGTATATCTAGGTTTAGGTTTAGTATGTTTCTCTTTAGAAATTATTTCAATAGGTTTATATATTTTGTCTAATACTATACTATCTATAAGATTTTTATCATCATCCAACGATATATCATATACCACTTTATAACCAATGTTTGTTATATTTTTAAGACTAAAATTAAATATGTGATCTTTATTTTCAGTAGATACTAGGTTATAAATATATTCATCTTCAATATATTTTTTCATTTGTGATGCTATAACCCGTTTTTTGATTAGATTATATAGTTTTATTTCATTATCACTAAAATCATTAGTACTATTATCTAGTGATACAGGTCTTATACACTCGTGTGCTTCTTGAGCATTTGCTACTTTACTTTTGTATTTTGTTTCTTTATAGTATTGATTTAAATTGTTATTTTCACAATATGTTTTGATTTGTTTTGAAAAATCGTTACTTATAGCAACCGAGTCAGTTCTCATATAGGTGATTTTACCTTTTTCATATAGTGACTGTAGAATGCTCATACAATTTTTTGGTGTTATACAATATTTACTACTAGCATCTTGTTGTATAGATGATGTTATATAAGGTGGGGGAGGTGCGTGTGTATTTTTTTTCTTTGTAAAGTCTATTATTTTATATAAACTATTTGATAGTATTGGTAATAGTTCTATGATATTATCTCTGTTTTCTATACTTTTATTAAATAGAGCGGTAATATCCTTATCACATATATTAAATTCTGCATTTACACTATATGATTTATTAGATTCAAATCCATTAATTAGTTTTTCTCTATCATATACAAGCCTAAGAGCTGGTGATTGGCATCTTCCAGCAGAGAGTTTAGGTTGAATGCTTTTCCACAAAAGAGGAGATATTTCAAAACCAATCAATAAATCTAAAATACTTCTTGCCTGTTGTGCATTAAACATATTATAGTCAAGACTTCTACTATTATTAAAAGCATCGACTACTGCTTTTTGCGTTATTTCATTGAAACATATGCGTTTAGTGCTATCTATATTAAGATTCAGTGAATATGCAATATGAAATCCGATAGCTTCGCCTTCTCTGTCCTGATCAGTAGCAATTATTACCTCATCAACCTTTTTATATTGCTCTTTGAGATTTTTAACAACTTTGTTTTTGCCTGATAGAACAGAGTAAGTTGGTTTAAAATTATTATTTACATCTATTGATTTTAGTCCTTTGCTAAAATAACGAATATGTCCAAATGATGCCTCTACTAAGAAAGAATGCTCTTTTATAGAATTTAAAAAATTCTGTATTTTTTTGGTTTTAGCAGGTGATTCTACAACTACAAGATATTTCATTTATTATAATTAATAAAAATTATAAAAGATCAAATTTAATAATACAAAGTTTTATATAGATTTTAAAAAAAACTCAAAATTAATTATTTTGTTTCGTTAAGTAAAGAAATATGTCTGATAGTAATGACATTTTAGAATTTTTGGTTAAATGCCTTTTAAACAATAAAATAAATAACAAGCCAACTGAAACTAAGCTTTTTAGTAGAAATGATATAATAAATAATGGAACTGTGACTACTTTATTAAAAAAGAATATTCATCACGCAATCCAAAAACATTTTAGTAATGAAAATTTAAATAATACTTATAGTAATTATAAACTTGAAAATAACACACTTAATTACAATTTTTAAGATAGTATAGGATATAATATTATTTTCTAAATCATATTATATTATGAGTGAATCTGATAAAAATAGTCAAAGTATATTAATGTCTCCTTTATTAAGCAATCGTTTTAATAAAATAGAAGAAAAATTAGAAAGTATAGAAACATACTATAAGGATATAAATGATAAATTTGACACTATATTGAAACTTTTAGTAGAAAATTCGGGTAGATGGGATAATAATAAAAAAGAGTATATTAATTTATTAGAGAGAAATCAAGAAATATCAGAAAAAAACTACAATATGCTTAATGATAACAATAATGTCTATAGAGAAACTCTTAAAAATATCTCTCAAAAAAATAATGAAAATTTATGTCCATTATTAGATAGATTAGATAAAAATGGGAATAGACTATTTGATAATATAGATCCTAGAATGTATAATAGATTTTGGAGAACAAGTGGTACAAATACAATAATGCAACCACCAGTTGGTTTAGGTATAAGCTCAATTGTAGGATTACCCTGGTTTTCTAAAAATAGTGATAATAAAAAGAAAGAGTAAAAACTATAACAGTTATATAGTTTCTACTTTTTTATCTATGCTCCATTGGGGCCATTTTCTTGTAGACCTTGTGTGCAGTGTTGGTTAGAAAAGGTTTGAACACAAGTATCTTGATTACTTCCAGGAACAGCATTATCTTGGACATCTAAAAATTGCGATGTTGTAGTAAATGCATTTTGTGTGAAATCGTTAGTTTCGTGTGGTTGTGGTTCTTCAGCTGTATTAGCGAAGTTTTCAGAAGGTTGTGATCCTTTCATAAGTAGTTGATCTTCTTCATAACCATTAGCGTGATGTGGTAGCATAGGTTGTTCTGAGGTTGCTTCAGCTGGTACTTCTACAGATTCACCTGATTTAGCAGATGGTAACCAAGAACTTTCACCTTCATCAGATACAGATAGGTTAGTATTAATTAATCTAAATTTGTTTGCAGTTTGAAGTGTTACTACAAATGCTATAGCTACCATCAATGCAAGGGATGGATCTCTTGTAGCTAATAAGACAATAGTAAAAGCAAAACCGATTCTAACTAATACATTATCCATTAAATTTGCAAGGGTTGGGGGTAATTGTGGTGCTGCAAAGGCGGCGTATAAACCTAAAAATACCTTTAATGCAGTTGTTATATATACATTATCAAAGCCTCTATTTAATATAGTTTCAACTTGGCCAACTAAACCTAATACAAGATTTCTTACTTCTTCCATTATATGATAATTAGAGATTTTTTTATAAAATATACTTCTTTATTTATATTAAATTAATTTTCTTAATCTACTATAAAAATATTATAAAAAATTTGATAAAGATTATTATTTAAAATAAAAAATATCGGAAAAAAATGGTAAAGGCGACTATTAAATGCTCTTTCAATGGTTCTCAGAAAATTCTAGACCAAGTTACTAAAAGTATGTTTTCTCAATCAGGTTTCTCAAATATTGAAATTAACTATGAAACAGAAAAAAAAGAAACACATTCCTATAGAACAAGATCAAAAGGCAAAACTACACAAAACCATAGTAAAGTAGATAAAACAAACTCTAGTACATCTCTCGAAAACTTTAAAAACAAATACCAAATTAAAATTACGAAATATTCTAATCGTTCTCTTCTTCTTAAAACATCAAAAAGTGTTGATGAAAAAGACAAAGTATTTAGTTCAACCGAGTTGTCAAAACCCCTTTTCTATAATCCTTCTTTAAAGGGTTGGATTACTTCACTAGATAATGCAAAACATTTTTCAATGACAAGTCAATCCAAAAGTAAAGATAATAGTTTGGAAAATCTTATTAATAAATATGATCTACTAATTGTTCACGACGATGATCAACTATATGATAATACCTCATCACGTGTACTCTATCTACAAAGTGTTACTAATAAAAATCCTACAAACCCTTCCGAATATGTATTTAAGCATCCCGAGCTTAAGCATGGTTTGTACTATAAAGATGATTTTGAGGTATGGCAAACTACAGTAGCAAATAAAAGTGTTCTAGAAAAGTACACTAAAACAATGGAGAATAGTGATGATGATGACGAATCTTATAATGACTCACTATCTGAAATTTCCGATACAAGTGAGTATGATGAAACTCTTTCACATCTCACCTATAGTTACTATGGAAGGGGATTGCTTATCTGTCCTAAAAAGAATGATGAAAATTATGGTGAAAAATACTTTCACGGCGGATTTTGGAATGAAACTCTTAAAGGATGGGTTTTTTCAAAGTCTAAACAATCACAACTAGAGGATTTGGGCGTGACTCTATCCTAATATATAGATTGCTTGGATAATAAGAGATAATATATTTATAGTTTCTATGATTATTTTTATTTTATTTACATATAGTAATGAATAATAACATCGGTAATTTTCTTAGTCATTATCTCAATAATGATTTTGATTGTAAGATTAGTCCTAAAGATATTTTTACAAATGTAAAAAGGATTATAGTAATTGGTGATATTCACGGTGACTTTGATATTCTTATACAATGTCTTTTGAAAGCAAAAGTAATAAATAAAAATTTAAAATGGATAGGAAACAAAACACACGTTGTACAATTAGGTGATATATTAGATGCTGGAGGTAGAGGGACAGAATTTAATACTCAACCTCTTGAAGAATTAAAAATTTATGAATATTTAAATAATCTAAATAAAGAGGCAAAACTTAGTGGTGGATATGTGCATTATTTAATAGGAAATCATGAATTAATGAATCTTGCTGGAGATTTTAGATACGTTCATAAAAGCCATTTAATAAATATGCAGATTCGTACTAAACTCTTTAAACCCGGAGGTTATATAGCAAATATGTTAGCTTGTCATTCTCACGGAGTTCTTAAAATAAATAAATGGTTTTTTTGTCATGCTGGATTATTACCTGAACACGTTACAAAGAATAGTATATCAGATATAAATAAACTTGTTAGAGATGTTTTAAGAGGAAAAAAAAATATGAGTAGTTTATCAGAGATAGAGGAGAGTATGTTATTTTCTAAGGATAGTTTTTTTTGGAATAGATTCTATATTAATAATAGTAATAAATGTACAGTTTTAAACAAAACACTTGATATATTAGGTGAGGCTAATGGTGGTATGGTAGTAGGTCATACACCACAATATAATATCACAAGCCAATGTAGAGAAAAACTATGGTTTGCTGATGTTGGATTATCAAAGGCATTTGATAGTACAATGTTTAATAAGGTTCAGGTATTAGAAATAAAGGATAATAAACCATATGTTTTATAGAGATTGCTAATCTTCATCAGAATCTATGATGCATTCTGCTATCTCTTCAACTTCTTTTTTCTTTCCTTTTTTACTAAACTCTTTTTTTGTAAATCCAGTATCAATTTGATATTCAAAATAGCTAGGTTGTGTATTTTCTTCTACATAAACACTTAAGGTGTATACCTCATATTTTAAGCGTTTATAAACAGTTTCTCTTTTAGCATATTGTCTAGGAAATAGGTGAATATTGTCAACTATATCATACGCAATAGGCATTGATTCGTGTTTTTTTCTCGTTATTCTACCTATTGACTGCTCAATACTTGATTTAGGAGTTGTAAATATAACAGCATCTAGAGTGGGAATATCAAGCCCTTCTGAACTCATTGCATAAGTACCTAGTATAATTTTTTTGCTTTCAGATTTTTCTAGTTCCTTTTGTTTCATACCACCAATATAATAACCTACTGTAGTAAATGTTGATGCAATCGAGAATAGCTTTGAAAGATGATCTCTTCTATCACTTAATACAAGTACTTGTTTACCTTCATTTACTAATTTAATCATAATATATTTAATCATTTCATTTCTTTGACTGTTTTCTACTATGTTGTTTATCATTCTTGGAATACATACTTTTCCATTAAAACTTAATTCTTCTTTGCAATAATCCTTATTTGTATCATTATAGAATATAGTATTTACTCTAACAATTTTATTATCCTTATTTTCAGATTTGTATACCATTGGTCCTAAAAATGATTCAAAAACGTGTGATAAACCATCAGCTCTTTTAGGAGTAGCTGAAAGTCCAAGAGAATACATTGAATTTATTTTAGGAAGTGACCTGCAAAAGACTTCTGCAGAAATATGATGACATTCATCTACTATTGTAAATCCAAAGTTTCCAAATGTTTCATCAATGTCATATTCTTTCATAGAGATACTCTGAAGCATTGCAATTACAATGTCTTTATTTTTTATATCTATTTTGTTTGCCTGTATAATACCCACTCTTGCATCAGGTAGATATTCTTCTATTCTTTTTTTCCATTGATTTAGTAAAAATTCTTTATGTACAATTACTATAGTCTTTTTAGAGATTTTTGATAATAGATACAATGCCATAATAGTTTTTCCAAATCCACACCCAACACTTATGATTCCTCCTCTTGAATTTTCACTAAAAGGTCCATCTTTACAAGTATCTAAAAATTTTTCTATAACTGGTTTTTGATTATCTCTCAGACTTCCTTTAAATTCAACATCTATATCGAATCCATTAGATAGTTTGTTTTTATCAGGTTCACCTAGCTCTTTGAAAGCATAATGTTTAGGTAGATATAATTTTTTGGTGCTTTCTAAATATATTGGATATGGTTGAGCTCCAGGACCAAAATCTTCATTAACGAAAGGTTTTACAGTCAGACTATTTTTTATATTTTCCAATTGCTCATTTGTAAAAAACTCTTTTATGATTGAATACCCACGTTTTACTAAAATTTTACTAACCTCCTTTTTTTTGAGGTTCTTTTTTATTATTAGTTTATTCTGTTTTGATGACATTTTAATAAACATATAAAAAAATATATATTTATCAAGTTTTTATATTATATTTATAATCATTGATCATCGGATCAAATATCTATTAAGAAAGGATTGTTTCTTCTTTATTATCAAGATATGCACCATTATCGTAATTAAGTACGTCTTTATATTTAACTGAAAAGTCACTTGCTCTGAGATTACTCCAATCAGTATCTGGTTTTAATAGCCCACACTGGGTATATATATAACCAACTAATGCACTACACCAGAATCTATCTACTCTTTGTGGATCAGGATCATCACGTGTTATAGCCCCAATCCAATCCTTGGGAATAATATCATATGGTTTATTATGTACAACATCATGTACTCTCTTAAGGTTTTCGTCACTAAATAGATTAGGATCACAGTGTACTCTTCTTAAACTAATGGAACTTGAGTGATTTTTATAAACGTCATAGATTTCAAGAAATGGGGTAATCTGTACACCGAGCTTTATCTTTCCATCTTGTGGATCGGGTTTACCTTCCCAGCTAGATTCCCATACATATGTACCCTTAAGACTAGGATTAATAAACGTTGGGTCTTTAAGTACCATTGCTACGTGAGAGTATTCACTTTTGGTAAAATACTTAATTGCTTTTGTAAAGAAACCAAAAGGACCACTACCCTTATAATCGAAAAGAAGAATATCGCCAGTTTTAAAATGCATATTTTATAAAAAAAAATAAACATATTTTTGAAAATCAAATTTTATATACAAAACTAGATTATAATTTTAGAAAGATTTGCTATTTGTGGCCACGTATAATATCCCTCATATTCGTCTAACCTTATTATATTCATATTTCCATTACTATCTGTAAATCCCATTTTTACAAAACCTAATTTTAGTAGTCTTTGAACACATATATTACAGGGGCCAGAATCGGTATTTATATGATTGTGGCAGGTTCCGTTACGATTTCTTACACACCAAACTATATATTTTTTTAAATCATACAAAGGTGAATCTTTATCATATTTCTTGCTAAAAACAGTATTTTTTTCTATTACGTCTCACAGTGCTGTTAATAAAATTCATAGCTGCACTAATTTCAGCATGCAAACAACAATCAATCTTACCCATATATGAAGTACGTTTATTATCATTACATCCAGTAGCAACTATAGTATGCCTGCCACGCGTAATAACCGCACCGTGCTTATGTTCACAGTTAGAATTACACGCAACAGAAGTGGCTACATTCTGAATCTGCCTAATCGACTTTGATGAAACACGCCTAATAGAGGTAGGGGAAGCTGGCATTAAAAATAATCAAATGGTTAAAAAATGATAAAATTGAAAATTTTTATCAAATTTTATTTTTTCAATCTGCATTGTTGTCCATCCCATAAACACCCTCTTGCTGCTACATCTAAACAATCTTTTTTAGTTCTTCTAACCTGTTTACTATTAACTACGCATTCACCGTCACTTTTGTATTTTACATCAACTATTTTTTTTTCTAATGTCATTTGATCATTGCAGTATTTATATTTTCTACACAATAGATTGTAGAATCTTACTAGTTTGTTTCTGGTTGTTTTAGCATTTTCACTTTTATCAGATTGACTGTAAGAATGAGCAGTTTTTAGTATAAGGAGTTTTAATTCTGGGATTGATTTTGTCTGGTTTTTTGCAACAATATTATCGATTATGCTATTTACTAAATCATTGTTTATTTTTCCTAAAACACCCTCATTTGTACTATCATTTGTTTGAACTAATAATTTATTATCTATAGTACTGTCTGCATATTTATTAACATATTGTGTTGCCATTATTCCTGTCAATTCGCTTCTGACTATATCAGTTTTATCTTGAGTTGTCATTATATTCTGGATATCGCCGTCAACTTTTTTGATTTCCTGTTTTTGTATTTTTTTCTCTTTACCTGATAATTTATGTAATAGTGTTTCCCAATAGTTAACTGCTTCACCAACTATTTTAAGTAAACGATCAAAACTTGTACCCATTTCAACCTTATTCCATTTGCTTGCCTTATCATCTAATAATTCAATATGAGTATTAATATACTGAAGTTCTCTGTATAGTTGTTTAATACCTACTGTTGGATTGTTATTTTCTGGTTTACATCTTTTTATATTACGATCCCAAGAACATTTATTTTTACCTGCAAAACCACATTGAGGATTACCTCTACCATCTATCTCACCAGGTGTTTTAAACCAACATTCAGTATCTAGTGCAAGGCTAGATATTTTCTTTTTAAGTTCTTTATTATATTGTTCAAATCTGTTTTGAGAGGCTCTGGCTTGTTCAGAAAGAGCTTCGTATTCTAGTCTTTTATCTTCTGTAGCCTTTATTTCTTCTTGAAGTATATCACGTAATTTATTAATATCATCTTGGGATTTTTGTTTTGTTGCACTATCTACAACTTTTCTTAATTTCATAACCTTTGTTTTTGATCTTGCACTTCTAACTCTTTCTAATGCATCTTTCTGAAATTTGTCTTCTAAACCTAATCTTCTTCTGGCTTTTTCTTTAGCTTCTTCGTGATCAGCTGCAGTTGATTTTCTACATTGTCCTATCTTACCTTTAACCTTAGCTGCAGTATATACACATTCTACGTCATCTTCTTTATTAGCATTACACTTTATAGGTTGTCCGTGGAACTCAGCACATTTTGATGAACCTCCTCTTTTATTTTTATACATTTATAATATAAAAAGATTAAAATTCATATTATAATATGTTAGTTAATTATTAGTCTACATATATAGCCTTTTTATGGTTTTTAAAATAATCTATGTGTATCTTCATATCATTATATGATGATAGTTGTTTATCATTTTCAATTTTTATTATTTCCCATTTTACAAAATCCGGATTATATATACAGGTTACTATACATTCATTATTATCTTTAAAGTGATCAATAATAGACTTGTTAAGCTCAATTGTACTTATTCTCGAAATTCCTGTTTTAACAATACCCTTTTTATTATCATTTGAGTATATATCGTATATACCATAATTGGTATTAGGACGTATTTTTACTATAAACTCTTTATTGAAAATGTTATCATCAAACATTTTATTATTATCATTGGATATTTTAAGATTATGCATATTATCATATTCAGCTTCAATTTTTTGTATCTCTTTTTCTATATGTTTTGAGCTATAATCCTCTAAAAAGCCAGATAAACTATGATTATTATCATAATTTTGAATATTAAAGTAAAATACTATTGGATTTTTTAAACCAATGAATTTAATACCTATAAGTGGTAATCTATTATGTTTTAGATTATATTCAATATCATTTATTGCAAAAAACTGTTTAACACTAATATCAAAAGGACATAGTTCATTATTATTAATTTTGTTTTTAACGAAATCATTACACAATTTTACAATATCTAATACATTTTTATTATAGGTTAAACTACCTTTATATAATTTGCAATTATCTATTAAAAATGTCCAATTATTATTATATAATAGCATTTCGCCTAAAAACAATGTGTCTTTATACAGCTCACTATTAATGGATACTGGGATGCAAATTAGTTTCGGTATGTCATTTTTAACTGATGCGTCAATAAGTAGAGTGATATTTTCGTTATTGATTGTTGTTAGATATAGATAGTATTTTTTACCCCTGGTTATAAAACAACTAATCATTTCTCTATTTTTCATTATATTTACAAAATTATCACTATAGCTTTTTTCATAATTATTACCTGTGTCTATGTCATATTTTTTAAACAATCTTTTTAATATATTAGATCTATCCCTTTTATTTGATATTAAAAATCCAGATGTGTTACAAAAATTAATTTTACAAGTATCCATAATTTAAATATATTAAATCGTAAACTTTAATATCAAATTTTATAAAATTTGATAAATTTAAAGTTAATATTCATCATATAAATAAATGAATTCACCTGATAAATATGATATATCTAACCTTGAAGTTATTAGTACTAAAAATGTAGGTCCCTTAACACTAGATGAATGGATTGAATATAATTCTATTCATAAATTCAATACAAATCAGCTATTAGATAAAAGAATAGATATTTTAAAAGAGTATCCACGATTTAAATATATTAATATAGTTGTTACAGAGTATAAAAAAAATGATGAAACTGGTATACGAAAAATATCATATAGTATTACTCAACATATACCTACCAAAGTACAAAAAAATAATACTATCAATGTTAATTTATCTAAAAAAAATAGTATGGACTGGAGGACAAAAGATAATATAAACCAGGAGGTAAAAGAACCTTCTAATTGGCGAGAAAATACCAAAACAATAGATAAAAATAGAGATAAAGGATTTAAGTTATTTAATATATCAGAATCATCAAAAGATAGATTAAATAATATAAAAGTACTAAATAATGATAGAGATAAAAAAACTAAAAATAAAACTGTTGTAATTAAAAATATTCCTAATAATTTTAAAGATCATAATGAAATTAAAGGACAACTAAGGAATATTTTAGGAGAATATGGGGCTATCAATAAAATAGATATATTTGATAATAATAAAAGAAAATTAATGGGATTTATTGATTTTTACAGCGAAGAATCTGTAAAAACAGTATTAGAAGAAAGTAAAACAAAAAAATTTCGATTAAATAATCAAATTATTGATATTTGTGAAAAAAAAATCAAATTGGGGCATAAGTAGCTGTAAAATCATCAAAAGCATTTACATTATCATATACATTATCATCATTTAATTTTTTTATATCCATTAAGAGGCCTTTTGAACTATAATCCTGGTTTGAGTTTGTTGGAACAGGTTCAAATACAATCTCCTGGTTATCTTCTTTTATATTTTTAAAATATTTATCAAGTGTATCTATATTTTGAGGAGCAATTTCATTTGATAATTCATTCTCCATTTTATTAGTATCACTATCAAAATTTTGTAAAGCACTAATTTTGTCGCTATTTTCTATATCTAAATATTTTATAAATTCATTTGTAGATTCATTATTATCATATATTTCAGATCTATTTACTATTAAATTATCATCATTTTCATCGTATGTATTATTATTTTCGTTATTATACTGATCATTTTCTAATCCACTAGATTCATCATTTTCTATATTTAAAACAGTATCATATTTTTTAAGATAAATATGGGTAGAAAGTATTATTACTAAATATATAAATGTTATGAGTAGAAAATCTAAGTCCATTTATAATATAAAAATATTTATTTTTTTGTATATGACCCAATAATAATAATTATTATTTAAAGAAAAAATAATTATATTTGTTATATGACTGAAGAAGAAATAACAATATCTTTTAATGATAATGAAAATATAACCCCTTACCAAAAGGCGATAATAAAAAAGATATACAAGATATCTAATGAAAGTATTAAAGAGGTTGTAGAAACACCAGAATTGGCAGATGCATTAGTTGTTACTATTGCAATAGGAAATCTTGTTAAATTAATTGAAACAATAAATATCAATAATAAACCGTTATCAGGAAACAATAAAAAACAAATAGTATTATATCTTGGAAGACTATTACTAAACGATTTACTACCAGAAAATAATAAAAGTAATATAATAGCTGCTTATGATTTACTTGCAGAAGCTACACTTGAAAAACTTATTGATGTAAGCAAAAATATAAAAGTTATTGCTAAAGATAAAGTAGAAGATGTAATTGAGACGGTTGCCAATAATGGAGGCTGTTTTAAATTGTTTAAATGTTGGTCTTAAATATTTTTTCTAATAAATTACTTAATATTATCGTATTATTAGGTTTTTTGATAATTATGTCACATATATAATATTTTTTATAATCACATATTTTTACATCTAATATATTATTAACATTAATATTCATTAAATCGTAATTTTCTATACTCTCGTAATTTTCAAATGAGGGTGTTATATATTCATTATTTTGAATATTGTATTTAATGAAATATAGATTATCATCTATATATCTATCATTAATGTTATATATTGAATAATCTAAAGATGAGTTTGTTTTTAATAGAACGTGGTTATCTTGTCTATACTCTTTGATATTTTTATTGTATGTAATATTAATTTTAGTGTTTTCTAGATTTCTGATATTATCAACTATTTTGTCTAATCTTTTTTTGGTAATCTGTTTATTAAATATTTGGTCTGATATACATTTTCCAAAATGTATTATTATTGGATTGTTTTTATTAGATAGGGATGCATATTTATCTAAAAATTCTTTCATTTATATTTTACAATTATATGTTTATCTTTATCAAATTTATTAAATTTGATAAAACATTTTAAGATAAGTGAATATTATCTATAAAATGGTAAAAAAAAACAAAACAATAGAGACTGTAAAGGCAATATGTTTATTACATAATGGGGATATAGATGAATTCAAATTACAAAAACAATTAGATGTAGATAAATTAGATATTAATAAATTTCCCTCTCAGGTGCTTAAAGTAACAGGTAAAGATAATCTCGAAAGAGAGTGTGATTTTACGTATAGTGATAAAACAATAAGTGTATATGCTTGGACAAAGGGAAAAGCTGGCACTGAGAATAAACATGAACTACCGCCTCCTATAGATAAGGAACTGTATTTTGGTAATATATTTATAATCTATCATAATAAAGGTAAATTACTAAATCTTTCTCAGAGTGATTATAATGAGTTTTATGAAATGGCTTTTGGGGGTTTTGAAGATATTGGTTCAGAGGATACTTGGTCTACAGAAGAGGAACTTGATAGTGACGATAGTTTGAATGATTTTATAGTTGACGATGAAGATGAATCTGATGGTGATTATGATGGAAGTAGCGAAAATGATCCTTCTTTAACCTCTGGTTCAGATACAAGTGTATCAGAAATATCATTAAGTTCAGATTCAAGTCATTATTCAAAAAAGAAGAATAAAGTAAATAAAATCAAAAAAATGAAAAAAGAATCTAAAATAAGTGAAGAAAAAGAAGACCTAAGTAGTGACTAATTATTCGTCTTTATATTTTTCTACATTATAGTCTAAACGAGGTTCGAATTCAGCTTCATAATCTTTTACAATCGTATCTGATTCGTCATTATCATCAATACATTTTTCTTTATTATCACGTTTAATTGTAACATTATCTTCTATAATATGTTTTGTAGAGCACAATCTATAGAGGGGTATATAATTTTTATATATATTTCTAAACATTACACTTATCGTAACATAAATCTTTATATAAAGAATATTTAATATAATTTAACATAGAATATGTTATTATATGTTGGATTATCAATCTTTTTTTTGTTTTATGTTATACAAATAAGTATATGCAATAATAATACACTTCCCAAGGAGTATCAAGAAAAAGAGGTACAAGAAATAAAGAGTAATAGAATTTCAATCGATAGAGATAGATATTCTAAAAAAAAGATTCCGGATGATTTAGATGCTATTGTTATAGGAAGTGGTATAGGGGGATTAAGTTCTGCTGCATTTCTATCTAAAACAGGTAAAAAGGTTTTGGTATTAGAGCAACATTATATAGCAGGTGGGTGTACTCATTCATTTGAGGAAAAGGGGGTAGAACATGAAACAGGAATTCATTATATAGGTAATATAGAAAAACGTAAGAAAGTGCTTGATTTAATAACAACAGATAAAATAGAATGGTGTCAAATGGGTCGAGATAATTATGGAATATATGATGAAATAGTAATAAATGATAAAAAATACTACTTTAGAACTGGGACTCAAAACTTTATAAGTGATATGGTCGAGTATTTTCCTAAAGAGAAAGATGCTATACATAAATACATAAACCTAATCAAAAGTGTAGCACAAAAAGACCTATTTTTTAATATAAAGATTATACAATCAAGATGGTTACAAAAATTGTTATCTTTTTTAATATCCAATGAATACTATAAATATGTTAATACATCTGCATATGATGTAATTAGAGAATTTACAAATAATGAAGAGTTAATAGCTGTATTATGTGGACAATTTGGTGATTATGGTCCACCTCCTAAAAAGGCCAGTTTTTTTGTTCATGCAAGTATAGTAAACCATTATCTAGAGGGTGGATATTTTCCGAAAGGTGGTACAAGTGTTATATCAAAGAGTATAATTCCTGTGATTGAAAAATCTGGAGGTAGAGTATTAGTAGGTAAGGCTGTAAAGAATATAATAATTGAAAATAATGTTGCTATAGGTGTTGAAATGGAAAATAGAGATAAAATATACGCAAAGAATATAATCTCTGATGCAGGTCTTAGAAATACATTTCATAAGTTAGTAAATCCAAGTATACACAAAATTTATGATAATCTTTTGAAAAATATTCCAGAATCTACAAGTTTTGTATATATGTTTGTTAATTTAGATGGAGAAAAGGAAGATTTAGAGCTAAAAAGCAGTAATATATGGGTATGGCCTAATAATGATTATAGTAAAATGTTAGAAGATTTTGAAAATGACCCTTATACTAGTCCGATACCATTATTTATAGCTTGTTCTTGTGCAAAGGATGATTCTTGGAGTGAAAGATATCCAGGTAAAAGTAATGCAATAGTTTTAACAATAGGTAAAAAGGAATGGTTTAATCAATGGGAAAATGAGAGATGCATGCATAGAGGACAAGACTATAATGATATTAAAGAGAGTTTTGCTAAAAGAATGTTAGAAGAGGGTCTATATAATTTTTATCCTAAAACAAAAGGAAAGGTAACACATTATGATGTAGGTACGCCTTTAACAAATCAATTTTATCTTGGAGCATATAATGGAGAAGCATATGGATTAGATTCAACACCCTTTAGATATAGTCAGGCTACGGAATTAAAACCAAAAACCAGAATAAATGGATTATATTTAACAGGACAGGATATATGTACATTAGGTTTTACTGGAGCATTAATGGGAGGATTATTGACAGCGCATTCTATTTTAGGATATGGAACAATGATTGATATGATTTCAGGTAGGAATCTAGTAAATGATTTAATAAATTTAGAAAAAAAAATTAAATAAATAATTTGATAATAATTTAATACTTAAATATATATTTAAATATTAGATTAATGAGTATTGATAAAAATCCGAGATCAATAATTACTAATACATTTGTTGATTTATTTATAGAACAGGCTAAAACACTACCAAAAAAGAGGAAGTTAAATAATAAGCAAATAGAAACTATGGCAATAGATATTGAAAAAGGGGTATACAATAAGACTATAAAATTTGCAGAAGATAATAATACGTCTAAAAGCTGGGATAATCATATATTTCTTGATATGTATCGAGTATTTGCTATATCTATTTATAGTAATCTTAAAAGCAATTCGTATATTAAAAACTACAGATTGTTTGATCGTTTAGTAGATAAAGAATTCAAGGGATATGAACTTGTTACTATGGATCCACAATATACATTCCCTGAACATTGGAAACCATATATTGATGCTAAGTCAAAACGTGATCGTGTTTTGTATGAAATTAATAAAGAAATGGCTACAGATGTATATAAATGCACAAGATGTCAAAAGAAGGAATGCAGCTATTATCAATTACAGACACGTTCTGCAGATGAACCGATGACTACGTTTGTGACTTGTTTGAATTGTGGTAAAAGATGGAAATGCTAGTAGAATTAAGGTTCAATTATATATTTCCAATAGTTTTTAATGTCTGATTCGGGTGAAAACTTTCTTGCAAAAAGTGCTTTAGAATTCTTCATTTTAAGTATATCGTATTTTTCCATAATATTATATTCAAACGGGTGTTTTATTTGCCATTTATTTATTCTAGGATCATACCATTTTGCATATGTTACATAATCATGTTTAAGGTAATTTTGTCTATTAACTATTCCAAATTTAAGAGAATTTCTAATTTTTCTATTTAGATGGTGTAACACAGTCACAAAGTATATTTCATCTGGTATGAGTGTAGGTGTTCTGAAAAATCTAAGATATGTTTTATTTTTGTTTAACATTTCTGCGTGTTTTCTATCTAATATCATCCATTGTTCATTTATATAGGCATTACCTCTTAAATGTGGATTAAGTAGATTTATTCTTCTTAGATGCTCTTTACTACCTTGTATAATAGTTGGTTTATAGAAATTAAACCAGGATTTATTATCATTAAGTAGAGTTGTATATATATAATCAAATGATTTTATAGGAATACAAGAATCTGATACTAATATGATTTTTTTATTACTTTGATCTTTTAGTGCTCTATCTATAAGGATAAATGTGGCTTCTACTAATGATATGTGTCCCCATTTAGTATCTATTATTTTATCAACAATATGGTCTTTAAAAAAGGAAGTAACTTTTTCCGGGTATTTAGGATGTATATAAATATTGTATTTATGTTCTCGATTTGCAAGGAAATGTTTCCATATGTAGTGTTGTTTAACATCACCTATTGTTAAAAAAATAAATGCAATTTTATCCCTATTAATAAATGATTCTGTAAAATTGGTTATTGAAAATTGTGATTCTCTAGTTGTTAATAAAATAAATGTTATTATTATAATTATTAATAATAAAAAATCATAGTACATATCTATTTAATATATTAAAAGATATAATTAATATAATAAATTTAAAGAATAGTCAAATCTTCTAATCTCCAATATTCTGATGTACCATTGGGTAATACTCTTTTAATCATAAGAGGTATTTTTTTTTGTTTAAATTCTAATAATGCAATATTATATGAATTTGTAACATTTTTTGGAACAGATACAAGAGCTGGTGCTCCAGCTGATATCATTTCAGCTCTTATTCCTAATAATTTAGCCTTTTCAAATTTAGATAAAAATGGACTACCTATTTTCTTAGAATTATAATAACTCTCATATGTTTTATCTAAAGGAACTATATCACTTATTTGATTTTTTTTAAGTTTTCCTAATATACTTACATCAGTATCTTCTTCATCATTTTCAGATATATAATCATCATCATCTTCTATTTCATCACCTGAACCCCCTGCAAAACTTTCGTTCAAAAATGATTCTTCATCAGCCATATTGTTATTATAATATGATATTTTAAAACTTTAAATTAAAATCAAATTTATTAAAATTATTAATTTTTTTTCCAGGATGTTCCACAATTAGCACATATATACAAATATCGCATATTAATACTATCATACTTAAGATATAAAACCTCTTTACTAGGCTTAGTGTAATCACTAGTTTTTAATGTCGTATCACTATCATATTCCTTATTATTAAATTTTTTCATTAGAATGTCACAAGTAGCCTTATCTTTGCATAATATAACACCGGTAGTTAATCTTACTCTGTATGCATTTACAATATCACCACTAATAACGTGTTCTTTGAATGTGTTTTCAAAATCAGTGTCATTAATATCTGCAGGTATGTTTGATACTATAAATGATAATTCATCATCTATATCTAAATTTGTAACACAATTATTATTTGTGCAGTTATACTCTACCCTGGGTAATGTAACATCGAATATTGTATACTTATTTGTAATAATCTTATTTGCTATAAAATCTTCTTCATAATTTCTTTTATAGACTGAGTTATCAATATTTTCTAAAGGACCTTCCCATCCACAATTTCTACAATAACTTATTAGTCCACTCACTTTTTCTGCACCATCATCACTATTGTTTTTATCTAGTTTAGTGTAAGTCATAAATTTACATAATGGACAAAATTGCATTATAGTATAATAATATAAATAATTTTATATAAATATAAATCAAATTATTTATATTATTTTTACCTTTGAACATAAAATATAATTAATCATAAATTATATATTTTACTATATCTAATCATCTACCAATTTTACTGCAATATATTCATCATTTAGTAAAGCATTATCACTAAATAGTATTATATATTTATTTTTATTAATATCTATGTAAAGTTTATACTCTTTACTTTGCATATTTATGTTTATATGTGATTGAGGTATTAATTTTGTTAGTTTGTCTTTTTTGATATTAAATTCTTGTGATAAGTTATCTATAAATATATTAAAATTATAGCCAATTATATCAAACATTATAAAAAAATATAGATACTATGCGTTTAAGTGGTTATTCTTTACATCTACTCCAGACATTATATGTTTTTGAATCACGCATTCGTGTTTTAACTATATACATATCACCTTTGTTATTTGCCATTTTAGTTCCAACCTCATAATTTTTTGCAGGTTCAGTAGGAGGTTTTCTTGCTACCTTAATTTTTATAGTTGATTGATTACCTGTAGTTTTAGTATGTGAATCAACATTTGAGGAGGTTGGTTTTGGTGCATACATTTTATACAGTTCTTCTAATCTTAATTTAACATCATGTGAATCATATGTGATAGAAAATCCATATGTTGGTGAATTTTCTTTTGTTCCATATAGATGATCAAATTCAGATAGTTTTTTTACATAAAAATCATATTTATTTATAAAATTGTATATGATATCCTTTTTAAAGCATACAAATTCAGAGTTTACTTTTTCAAGTATACCAACAACTGCCCATTTAATATTAAAGTAAGATATCAATCTTGCATATGATTTTTGTCTTTCATCTTTAATTTTTTCCCAACCTGGCTCATTTTCTAAAGGATATTCAGTCATCACTGACCTAATTGATGCCGCTACTGTTTTTGGATTTTGACAAGCAGTCCAAGGTGGTCCGGACCAAGTTCCTAGAAATGAAAAACAACATTTACCACAAGTGTATAGATTCGGATGTTTTCTTACACCTCCTCCTTGAGTACAGGTTTTCATAGTCATAGGATGAAAGGGATATTGATCTGGAAACTGACTATTGAATAGATAAAAACCTCCTTCATAAGGTGAGTCGGCAGGACCAATGATAAGCATTTTATATTTAGTACTAATATCTCCACTTTCATTATCAAAGTTAAAGTAAAGACCTTCTATTGATAGAGTATCTTTAGAGTCTTCAATTTGTTTAATATCAAAATTGATACGGTTGATAGCTATAGGCGTTGGGTTATCTTTATAAGTTGCGCGTGACATTTTTCTTATATAAAAAAAATTAATAAATTATCAAATTTTGTGTAAAATTATTATAAGAAAAAAATACATTTTTTTATTAGTTTATATATTTTGATTATTAATTTAAATATAAAGGTTGTAAAATATTTCTATTATATATTAATGGACCTTCCTTATAAAGCCTATTGTATGAGTAGAATGCTGATTGATAAATCATTAGGATATATGTATAGTAGAGATACAACAGATTTAGGTAAAACAAAAAGAATATACAATATTAATAGAGGTTTAAGTGGCTCATTGTATGATTTAACATATCAACCTTCATATATAATTAACAATATATATCTTGGAAACGCTTACAATGCACGTAATTATTATAATCTAATTGAAAATGACATTGGATTGATTATCAATTGTACAGAAGAGATACCTAACTATTTTGAGGATCATTTTGATTATATAAGAGTTGATGTTAAAGATGTTAATGGTGCTAATATATATCCATATTTAGATGAAACTGTAACATCGATTCATGATTATATTGAAAAAAATCCACTCAAAGATGTGTTTGTTCATTGTTTCATGGGATCAAGTAGATCAGCAACAATTGTGGTTGCATATTTAATTAAATATTATAAATATAATTTAACAGATGCTATCAATTTTATTAAAAGCAGAAGAGAGGTAATAAATTTGAATAGTTATTTTTATAATCAACTAAAAGATTATCAAAAATACATTAGAAATTTATCCAATATTAATAAAGATAATAATGAGCAATAAAACATAACCTTTTTTATTATAATGTGAAAAAATTATAGATATTATGGTAACAAAATTGATAAAATCATAAAGATAATATAAAATTTTGATTATTATTTTTACTTAAAATTAAATATATTAATAATTAT
>MDTG01190348.1_pt1 | contig 36032 bp, 34 predicted proteins | sample 811421 | NCBI WGS metagenome assembly MDTG01 (sample SAMN05326645, study PRJNA326480) | marine metagenome | isolation source: seawater | place: Pacific Ocean: South East | collected 2011
GCAGAAAGCTGGCCAGCGCACGCTGCTGTTCGTGGACGAAATCCATCGCTTCAACCGTGCGCAGCAGGATGGCTTCCTGCCCTTTGTAGAACGCGGCCTTGTGACCTTGGTAGGCGCCACGACCGAAAACCCCAGCTTTGAACTGAACGCAGCGCTGTTAAGCCGTGCCCAGGTTCTGATCCTTCATCGGCTTGACGCAGAGGCACTTGGCAAGCTGCTTGACCGGGCAGAAGAGCTCGAAGGCCCCCTGCCCGTCACAGAAAATGCGCGCGAGGCACTGATTGCGTCAGCCGATGGAGACGGTCGTTTTCTGCTCAACCAGGCAGAAACGCTTTATGCGGCCGGGATCGACGCGCCCCTTGATCCTTCCGCGCTGGGACAGTTCCTGCAGCGGCGCCTTGCCGTTTACGACAAGGACCGCGAGGGTCACTACAACCTCATCTCCGCCCTTCACAAGGCCGTGCGTGGGTCCGATCCGCAGGCGGCGCTGTATTACATGGCCCGTATGCTCGTCGCGGGGGAGGAGCCTTTGTTCGTCGCCCGTCGCCTGATCCGTATGGCGGTGGAAGATATCGGCCTGGCCGATCCGCAGGCCTTGACGCAATGCATGGCGGCCAAGGATGCCTTCCAGTTCCTTGGCAGTCCGGAAGGCGAACTGGCGCTGGTGCAGGCCTGTCTCTATTTGGCGACGGCACCAAAATCGAATGCGGTCTACAAGGCCCAGAAATCCGCTTTCAAAAGCGCGAAGGACACCGGCAGCCTGATGCCGCCGATGAATATCGTGAATGCGCCGACCAAACTGATGAAGGATGTCGGCTACGGAAAGGGCTATACCTACGATCACGACGCAGACGATGGTTTCTCCGGCGACAATTACTGGCCGGAAGAGATGACGCCGCAAACCTATTACGCGCCTGTCGAACGCGGTTTCGAACGTGAGATCGCCAAGCGCATCGAATACTGGAACAAGCTGCGGACGGAACGCGGTTGAGGCATTTCGAACATTTCATGGCCGTCGACTGGTCGGGCGCGGTGGGCGAACGTCAGCCGGGCATTGCCGTGGCGCTGGCACACAATGCAGGCGGTCCGCCCGCGCTTACCCGCCCATCCAGACCCTGGTCGCGCCCTGACGTGCTGCGCGCAATAGTGGAGGCAATGCCGAAGGATTGCCTGGTCGGACTGGATCTCGGCATTTCGCTTCCCTTTGTGGACAAGGGCGCTTTCTTTCCCGGATGGGAAGAAACCCCGCAGGACGCTCCTGTGCTGTGGGCGCTTGTTGAATACGTCTGCGCCAATGACGCACATCTCGCTGCAACAAGCCTGGTCGACCATCCCCAGGCCAGCCGTCATTTTCGCCGCCATGGCGGGCGAGAGGGCGATCTGTTCGGGGGTGGGCGCGGCCGCTTCCGGGTGACAGAGATCGAGCAGGCCAAGCTGGGGTGCAAACCCTATTCCAATTTCAACCTCGTCGGCGCTGCGCAAGTGGGCAAATCCAGCCTGACGGGGATGCGTATGCTGCATGCTCTGCGCGGCGTGGTGCCTGTGTGGCCGATTGATCCGTTACCCGAAAGCGGGCCTGTGATCGTGGAAATCTACACCACGCTGGCGGCCATCGCTGCCGGACGCAGCGCGGCGCGGGCCAAGATTCGCAGCTATGGCGAACTCAATGCCGCCCTGCACCATCTCGGCAGCAATACAGTCGCGGGATCCGGCCCGATTGACGATCACGCCAGCGACGCGCTGATCACGGCAGCATGGTTGCGAAAAGTCGCGCACGATCCGTTGCTTTGGTCGCCGGGTGCAATGACTGGCGAAATCGCCCGCACGGAGGGCTGGACATTCGGCGTTCCCTGATGGCGAGGCCGCCTAGCGCCGCCGCATCGCGCGAATTTCCTCCACACGCGGATCGAGCGAACGTGTAGGTTGCACCCCCGCTTGCTCCAGCTGCGGATCACCTTCGGAAGGGGGGTAACCGCTCAGCTCTCTGATCGTCTTCATATTCTCGTCCCGCACCATTTCGGGGATCCGAAAGGCATCGATCAGCCACCAGAAGGCCAGAGGGATTATGCCAACGATGGAAAGGCACATCAGCAATTGCGCGATTCCTGTGCCGGTGCGGCCAAGGTAGAACCGGTGCGCACCCAGAAAGCCGAGGAAGAACCACAGCAGATAGCTGGCGCCGGTCGATTTGCGATTCGCTTCGAAGATCAGGTGTTCCTGGGTGCGGGGATCCATTTGCTGCTCCAGATTTGTCCCGCAACGATTGAAGCACAGATACAAACCGGTTTCAAACGCCACCTTCTATATTTGAAGGCTGGCAACAATCCCGCGGCCTCTTGCCATCGCCCTTGCTTTCGACCAAAGGGGCCACCGCCCATGCGGTAAGCCGGTTTAGCTCAGTTGGTAGAGCAGTTGATTTGTAATCATCAGGCCAGGGGTTCGAATCCTCTAACCGGCACCATCACCGTCCCACTGCGACATATGTGAAACCGTGTCGTTCCACATCGGTGCGGCTGTAGAGGTTTCTCAGGTCCACCAGCAGCGGTGCTTTCAGCAGGCTTTTCATCCGATCGAGGTCAAGCGCGCGGAAGGTATCCCATTCGGTCACGATCACGGCGGCGTCGGCCCCATCCACAGCATCGTAGGGACCATCGCAATAGGTAACGTTGTCGATCACCTTCCTGGCCTGCTCCATCCCTTCCGGATCATAGGCCCTCACCGCAATTCCGGCATCCTGCAGCGCCTGCACGATGCTGATCGAAGGGCTGTCGCGCATGTCATCGGTGTTGGCCTTGAAGGTCAGCCCCAGCACCGCCACCGTCTTGCCGTGCTGGTCGCCTCCGCCCAGCGCGTTGATGACCTTGCGGCCCATGCCGCGCTTGCGCTGATCGTTGCTGGCGACCACGCTTTCCACGATCCGCAGCGGGCTTTCATAGTCCTGGCCCGTCTTCAGCAGCGCCAGCGTGTCTTTTGGAAAGCAGCTGCCGCCATAGCCCGGACCCGGCATCAGGAAACGATTGCCGATCCGCGTGTCGAGGCCGATGCCCTTGGCCACGTCGGTAACATCCGCGCCCACGCGTTCGCACAGGTCGGCAATTTCGTTGATGAAGCCGATCTTGGTGGCAAGGAAGGCGTTGGCCGCATACTTGGTCAGTTCCGCACCGCGGCGGCTCATCGATATCAGCGGGCTTTCGTTGCGGGTCAGCGGACGATAGATTTCTTGCAACACGCGCTCTGCATGTTCGTCGTTCACACCGATCACCACGCGATCAGGTCGCTTGAAGTCGTCGATCGCTGCGCCTTCGCGCAGGAATTCGGGATTGGAGGCGACCGAAAACTCCAGATCCGGCGCCTCTTCCCCGATGATACGCTCCACCTCGTCACCCGTGCCAACCGGCACAGTCGACTTGTCCACCACAACCACGCCAGCAGGCAGAAGCGGTGCCATCTCCTGAGCCGCAGCATAGACATATGAAAGGTCCGCATGGCCATCCCCGCGCCGACTGGGCGTGCCCACGGCTATGAACACAGCCTCGGTTCCCGGCAACGCTTCGGCAAGGTCCAGAGTGAACGACAGACGTCCGGCAGCGACATTCTTTGCCACCAGTTCGTCCAGACCTGGTTCGAAGATGGGAATCTCGCCAGCCAGCAGCGCGTCGATCTTCGACTGGTCCTTGTCCACGCACACAACATCGTGGCCGAAGTCGGCAAAGCACGCGCCTGATACCAGGCCGACGTAGCCAGTGCCGATCATCACGATACGCATAGGGAAACTTCCTTCAGAATGTGCTCGGGCCTTCTAGTCCGCCCGGGGTGTTGCAGGCAAATATGACGATTTGGTTCAGCCGCGTCCGCGATAGGAGGCAACACCCTGATCGGGCAACCAAAGTCCTTCCGGCGGGGCGCCGCTCTGCCAGAACACGTCGATGGGAATACCGCCGCGCGGATACCAATAGCCGCCGATCCGCAACCATCTGGGTGTCATCTCGTCAAACAAGCGTTGTCCGATACCCACCGTCACATCTTCATGAAAACCATTGTGATTGCGGAACGCCCCAAGGAACAGCTTCAGGCTTTTGCTTTCCACAATCGTCTCTGCGGGGGCATAATCAATCACCAGATGCGCGAAATCGGGCGCGCCGGTAACCGGGCACAGCGACGTAAATTCCGGCGCGGCAAAACGCACAAGATACAGCGCACCCTTGCGCGGGTTTGGCACGTAATCGAGCACCGCCTCTTCAGGCGAATTCGGCAGGGCACTGGTCTGGCCCAGGTGCAGTGGGGTAACGGGCTTGTCGGATTCACTCATGGGCGCAACAGATGGCGCGGCTTGCCGCACAGCGCAAGCATCAGTGGCATTTACGAAGGCGATGTCAGCGGTTACGCCGATGCACATGGAAACACTTGTGACGACACAGTGGCTGGCAGACCAGCTTGGCGCGCCAGACCTGGTGGTGCTCGACGCCTCGCTGCACCTGCCCGGCGCCAAAAGGGATGCTGCGGCTGAATTTCGCGAAGCGCACATTCCCGGCGCCCGTTTCCTGGACCTGCCGACGTTGATCGATCCCGATAGCGAAGTGCCCTCCGCCTGCCCCACCCATGCGCAACTCGAAGCGCGACTGGGTGGAATCGGCCTTCGCAATACAGACCGTATCGTATTGTACGATGACAGTGTGATGCGCACGGCTGCGCGAGCGTGGTTTCTTTTGCGGCTGCACGGCGTGAACGCCGCAGTTCTGGACGGCGGCTTTTCCAAATGGATGGCAGAAAGCCGTCCTGCCGAAGCTGGCACACCGCAAGCAGAGGCGAGCGAATTCTCGACCGATGGGCAAAGCGGCTCCGTCCGCACCAAGACCGAAATGCTCGGCAATTGCGAAACCCGTGCGGAACAGGTTGTCGACGCGCGGGACAGTGGCCGCTTTACGGGCGAAGCGCCCGACACGGTCCACAACCTCCCGGGAGGACATATCCCGGGCGCGCGCAACCTTTTCTTCGGTGATCTCCTGGCTGCCGACGGCACGTTTCGGCCAGTTGACGAACTGGACAAGGCCTTTCGCCAAGCCGGAATTGACCCTGCCGCGCCACTGATCGCCAGCTGCGGCAGTGGGATTACGGCATCGGTCGTTCTTTTCGCTCACCACCTGCTCGGCTACCGGCACGGTGCGCTTTATGATGGCAGCTGGAGCGAATGGGGCGCCGACCCGGCCACACCCAAGGAAACCGGACCTGCCCAATGAGTGACACGCTGTGAGCGACAAGACGCACAAACCCGCCACCCGCCTCGTCGAGGTGGGCCGCAAGCGAGATTGGACCAGCGTGCCCGGCACCAAGGGCGGCGTGGTCAATCCGCCGGTCTGGCGGGGCAGCACGCATCTCTATGAGGATAGCGCCGATCTGGCAGGAGGGCGCCCCAATGAAGACGGACACTTCTACTACGGGCGCCGCGGCGGCCCCACGCAATGGGCGCTGGCCGATGCACTCACCGCGCTGGAGCCGGGAGCGGACGGAACGGAGCTGTTTCCCAGCGGTGTCGCCGCGATTGCCTGCACATTGATGGCTGTCTTGCGGCCGGGCGACGAACTGCTGGTAACTGACAATGCCTATGAACCTACGCGCAACATTGCGCTGTCGATGCTCAGGCAATTCGGCATCACCGCGATACCTTTCGACCCGCTGGCGCTCGGCGCGCTGGCCAATGCTATCACGGAAAAGACGAAGGCCGTCATGCTGGAAAGTCCTGGCAGCCTGACAATGGAAGTGTGCGACATCCCGGAACTGGCCAACATGGCCCGGGAGCGTGGTGTGTTGTCGATCATAGACAACACCTGGGCCACCCCGCTTGGCTTTCCGGCGCTTCAGCATGGCTGTGATATTTCCGTGATGAGCCTGACCAAGCATGTTGGCGGACATTCCGACGTGATGATGGGCAGCGCCAGTGCAGCCAATCCCGTCATAAATCGCATCCGCAGGCAAGCGCAGTTCATGGGTCAGGTTGTCTCCCCCGATGACGCCTCGCTCGCCCTGCGCGGTTTGCGGTCCATGCAGGTCCGGCTGGAGCGATCGACGCAGACAGCGCTGAAACTGGCAACCTGGATCAATGGTCGGCGCGAAGTTTCCGCCGTGCTGTGCCCGATGCTGCCCGGTGCGCCGGGGCATGATCTGTGGCAGCGCGATTTCGCAGGAGGCTGCGGGCTGTTCAGCATCGTGCTGGCCGATGGCGTGGATATCTCGGCCCGCGCACGCTTTATCGACGCGCTGGATCTGTTCGGCATCGGCTTTAGCTGGGGTGGTTTCGAGAGCCTGGTTATTCCCTTCGATCCGGCACCTGTTCACACGCTGCGACCATGGCCGCCGGGCATCGATACCGGCAGCGGGCTTGGCGTGCGGCTCTCCATCGGTCTAGAAGATGCCGATGACCTGATCGGCGATCTCGCCCAGGCCCTTGATGCGATGGGAGCAAAATGACCGGATCAGCCACACTGCCGGATTCTGCTGCTGCGGGCGGGAATACCCCCTCGGGCACTCCGACAAGCCAGGCTGTACCCCTGCGCGATCCTGAAACCGGAGAGCCTTTGCTTAATCCGGAGACGGGGGAACCTCTGCTGGGCATCCCTGCTCCAAGCGAAGCAGTTCCGGTGCTCGACCCGGCTACGGGAGAGCCCCTGATCAATCCCGAGACGGGAGAACCCCTGCTCGCAATACCGGAGGCGGTGCCCACACCTGAAGCGACGCAAGAAGCTGTTACCGCCCTTCGAACCACCGAAGAAGTGCGTGACGCAGTCAGCGAGCGCAGCGAGACGGTTGGTGGATTACTCGACGGGCTGGATGCAGCGGCGCTGCAGATCGGAACTATCCGTTTTTCCCTGCTGGATGCGCTGCTGGCGATGCTGGTGATCGTGCTGGTCATCGTGCTGGCCTGGGGCGTGACCCGCCTGATCCGCTTCTCCCTGCGTCGCATTACCCGGCTTGATGGTTCCCAGCGCCTTCTGGTTGAGAAAATATCGACCATTCTTGTCTGGGCTGTCGCCTTCCTGATCGGCATCGACATGCTGGGGATCGACCTGACAGCGCTGGCGGTCTTCTCTGGCGCATTTGGCCTCGCCATCGGTTTCGGCTTGCAGAAAACCTTTGGTAACCTGATTGCCGGGATTATCCTGCTGATGGATAAGTCAATCAAGCCGGGCGATGTCATCTCGGTTGCCGATGCTTCGGGCAATGAAGGCTTCGGGCAGATCCGCAAGATCGGCATTCGCGCTATTTCCGTCGTCACGCGCGATCAGACCGAATACCTTATCCCGAACGAGAACCTGATGATCAACCAGGTGGTCAACTGGTCCTACAGCTCGCGCGAGGTGCGGGTGAAAGCGGCTGTCGGCGTATCATACCAAAGCGATCTCGATCTGGTGACGGAGCTTTTGTATAAGGCAGTAGAGGAAACACCGCGCATCCTGAAAACTCCCAAAGCGCGCGTAAACATCATGGCTTTCGGCAACAGTTCGGTCGATTTCGAAGTTCGCTTCTGGATCACCGATCCCGAGGGCGGGCTGGCGAATATCCGGTCCGACGTCTACCAGCGAATCTGGCAGCTCTTCCACGAAAACAATATTGAGATACCGTTTCCACAACGCGATATTAACTTGCGCGAGAACGAGCAATTCAGCCAGCTCGTCGCCGCCATCAGTCAGCGGCTGGACAACAATTCCACGAAAAGCTGACGCAGCCCGACGAGGCTGTTTCATAACAATAAGACACGATGGTATCCTTCACGCGGAAGTGAAGGGATGTGACGCAATATCTGGCTATCATCACGGCCTACGGGGCGGTTGGCTTGCTGGCCTGGCTTGCGGCATTGTTGTACCCGCGTCTGATCCCGGCAGCGGCTGAATACCGGGCCAGCAATCGCTGGCGCCAGATAGTCCTTTTTGCTGCTGCAACGGCGATTTCCGTGGTGCTTGCGTCACTTGCCGATTCAGGCCTGTTCCTTGCCGAAAGCAATCCCCTTCAAGCGGCGCTGAACCAGTGCGCGATTTTTGCACCTGTAATTGGCTACATTTTTTTCTGTCGCAGCCGCACTCTCGTTATGATTCCGGGCAGGAATACCATCCGCTCCCTGGCAGTGGGTGTTGGCATCGCTTTCTGCGCTCTTGCCGCATTTTACTCCGCAGCTGACCAGTGGGAAAATTTGCCTCGGCTGGGCAACGCCTTGTTTTCGCTCGCTGCGGTCGAAATTGCAGTTCGCGCGGTCTTTCGCTGCCTTGTCATCGCTGCCTTCCTTTCGCTGGTTTCAAGTGGATGGTCTAAAGGCCTCGCACTGGGTCTGGCAGGTTTGGCAGTCGCCCTCACCCAGATCCCGGGACTTCTGGAAGACGGCTTTTCAGCTGCATGGTTTGGCCTTTTGGCTGCACACGTTGCACTGGTGGTCGGGTTGCTTTCCGCCATACTCGCGACGCGAAACATCGTATGGTTCTGGTTCGTATTCACGGCGCTGAATTTACTGCTTTTCTCCCTGCCGTAACGGACAGGCCATTGCACAGCTAAAGCTCACCTAAAGACCGGCAAAACCTTTCTCACTGGCAGTCGATCGAGGTGAGGAGCACTTAGGGCGGGATGAAAAAAGGCACCATCTTCCTTGTTGGCGCAGGCCCCGGCGATCCCGACTTGCTCACGCTGCGGGCAGCGCGACTTATTCAGCACGCTTCGCTTATCGTGCACGATGGGCTGGTGGACAGTGCAATTCTGGCCATGGCTCCCCCTGATGCGCGATTGATTTCGGTGGCCAAGCAACGCTCCAGGCACACCTTGCCGCAAGAAGGAATTAACGCCTTGCTGGTGCAGGAGGCGCTGGCGGGGCGTGACGTGGTTCGCCTGAAAGGTGGCGACCCGTTCATCTTCGGACGCGGCGGAGAGGAAATGGAAGCTGCTCAGGCTGCCGGCGTGAAAGTGGAGATCGTACCCGGCATCACGGCCGCAAATGGCGCCGCGGCGGCCTCCGGCATTGCCCTTACTCACCGCGAGAATGCCAGCATCGTCAGCTTCGTGGCTGGCCAGTGCAAGGGGCTGTCCGACCAGAACTGGGCCGGCCTGGCCGGCCACGGTCGCACGTTGGTCATCTACATGGGGGTGAAGACCGCTCCACAGATTGCCGAGAAGCTGATGGCAGATGGCCTGGCGCCCGACATGCCCATTGCTGTTGTCGAGAATGCCTGCCGCGCCAACATGCGCGTGCTGCGCGGACCGCTGGCGGCTCTGCCCGATCTTGTCGAACGCGAAGCAGTGCAGAGCCCTGCCCTCATCGTGATCGGCCACGTTACAGCGCGCGCAGATGCCGCGCTTGCTCAACTCGCACAGGAAACCAGCGCGTGAGGATACTTACTGGAAACGACCTGAAGAGCGGCGCAGTCGTCTGGTGGGATGGCCAGGGATGGTCGATCCACATTACCGAGGCCGCAGACGCGGGCGAGGAAGCCGATAACATTATCGCCGTCGAGAGTGCCGCGCGCCGTGTGAACGCCGCCTACGCCATCGATGCCGAGCAGACCGACGACGGTCCGCGCCCGGCACATATCAAGGACCGGGTGCGCGCACTTGGCCCGACCGTTCGCCCCGATCTGGCTGTTCCTGCAGTCAAGACCGTCGGCTGGGACTGGGTGATCTAGAATGTACAAGTATGACCATTACGATCAGGCCATGGTCGACGCGCGTGTCGAGGAATTTCGCGACCAGGCTCGTCGCCGCCTTGAGGGCAAGCTGACCGAGGATCAGTTCAAGCCATTGCGGCTGCAGAACGGCCTGTATCTGCAATTGCACGCCTACATGCTGCGCGTCGCTATCCCCTATGGCACACTGAACAGTTCGCAGATGCATGCTTTGGCCGATATCGCGGACAGGTATGATCGCGGTTACGGGCACTTCACCACCCGCCAGAACATTCAGTACAACTGGATCAAGCTGGAAGAAGCTGCGGACCTGCTGGCCGATCTCGCCAAGGTCGAGATGCACGCTATCCAGACCAGCGGCAACTGCATCCGCAACATCAGCTCAGATCAATATGCCGGTGCCGCGGCAGACGAAGTGGTGGACCCCCGCCCCTACGCCGAACTGCTGCGCCAGTGGTCCAGCTTCCACCCGGAATTTGCCGCCCTGCCCCGCAAGTTCAAGATCTGCGTGATAGCGTCCGAGAAGGACCGTGCGGCCATGCGCCTGCACGATATCGGCATCAATATCGTCAAGAATGACGAGGGCACGCTGGGCGCCGCGTTCTACGTCGGTGGCGGCATGGGCCGCACGCCGATGATCGCACCGTGCATCCGCGAATTCGTGCCGCTGGACCAGATGGTGACCTACTCGGAAGCGTGTCTGCGCGTCTACAACCGCCACGGCCGCCGCGACAACAAGTACAAGGCGCGCATCAAGATCCTCGTCCATGAAATGGGCGCGGAAGAATATGCCCGCCAGGTGGAGGAGGAATTCGCCCACCTGCTGGATCAGGGCATCGAGCCGCCTTTCGCGGAGCTTGAGCGTATCCGCAGCTTCTTCCAGCCGCCCGAATTCGCTGTCGGCCTGCCGGAAAAGGCGGACCGTTCGGACCCCGATTTCGCCCTGTGGATCGATCGCAACTGCGCGCCCCACAAGGTGCCGGGCTATGTCTCCGCCGCGATCAGCCTGAAGCCCGTTGGCGGTATCCCCGGCGATGCCACGGCAGAACAGATGCACCTGATGGCCGAACTGGCGAAGGAATACAGCTTCGACGAGTGCCGCGTCACCCACGCGCAGAATATCATCCTGCCGCATGTCGAAGTGGGGCGTCTCTACGAACTATGGCAAAAGCTGGATGAAGCGGGCCTCGGCACCGCCAATCTCGATCAGGTGGGCGACATCATCGCCTGCCCCGGCCTCGATTATTGCAGCCTCGCCAATGCCCGCTCCATCCCTGTCTCGCAGAAGATTTCCGAACGCTTCGCACAGAACGGCAAGGGCGAACTTCTGGGCGAACTGAAGCTGAAAATTTCCGGCTGCATCAACGCCTGCGGACACCACCACGCAGGACACATCGGCATCCTCGGGGTCGATAAGAAGGGCACCGAGAACTATCAGTTGCTGCTGGGCGGCAGCGAGGCGGAAGACGTCTCGCTCGCCAAGATTACCGGCCCCGGCTTCAACGAGGCGGGCATTGTCGACGCGGTGGAAACCGTGGCCGATCTCTACCTCGAAAAGCGGCAGGACGGGGAGCGCTTCCTCGATACCTACCGCCGGCTGGGCATGGATCCATTCAAGGAGGCGCTTTATGGTTGATGTTGATCTGGGAACCGGTCGCGACGACGTGCAACTGCGCTTTCGTAAGGATGAGCAGGCCGATATCGCCGCGGTGACGGTCGACTCCTTCCTCGATCAATCCGATGCCGCTGCCGTGCGCATTGAGCCGGGCGACGATGCGCGGGATTTGCTGCCACACCTTGGTCGCTTGCGGCTGGTGGAAGTGAACTTCCCCAGCCACACCGATGGACGCGGCTATTCCGCCGCCCGTGTCCTGCGCGAACACGGCTATACCGGTGAACTGCGCGCCGTAGGCGATGTGCTGGTAGACCAGCTGCGCTACCTGCGCCGTTGTGGTTTCGATGCATTCGCTCCGGAACAGCCGCTGGACGAGGCGGACGCCAAGGCCGCTCTTGGACGCTTTCCGCATGTATATCAGGCCGCTGCTGACGAAGCCGTGCCTATCTGGAACCTGCGCCATGGGTGAACCTGCGCGCCAGATTGACCGTATCGACACTACGCCTGCATTTACCCAGGCCGACGCAGATGCGCTTAACGCGCGCTTTGCCGGGGTGCCGACCCCAGAAATGCTGCGCACGCTGCTGGCGGAAGACACTCTTGGTCGCATTGGCGTGGTGTCCAGCTTCGGCACGGAGGCGGTCGTTCTGCTGCACCTGGTTGCGCAGGCAAACAGGGACGTGCCTATCATCTTCGTCGACACTTTGAAGATGTTCGATGAAACTCTCGCCTATCGCGAACAGGTGATAGACCTCCTCGGCTTCACCAATGCCAGCGTGGTGCAGCCCGATCCGGCCGTGCTTCTGGCAAAGGATGAAACAGGGATGCGTTGGTCCTACGATCCCGATGGCTGCTGCGAAATCCGCAAGGTGGAACCGATGGCCCGCGCCAAGAGCAGCCTCGATGCGTGGATTTCCGGGCGCAAGGCCTTCCAGTCGCAAACTCGCCAGAACCTGCCGTTGTTCGAGGTTGAAGACGGCCGGATGAAAGTGAACCCGCTTGGCGAATGGACCAAGGAAGACCTCGACGCCTATTTCGAGGAGCACGACCTGCCGCGTCACCCGCTGGAAGCATTGGGCTATCCCTCCGTTGGCTGCTCACCATGCACCAGCACGGTGTTGCCAGGCGAAGACCCGCGAGCCGGTCGTTGGCGTGGATGGGACAAGACGGAGTGCGGTATCCACTCTGCCACTTTACCAAAGGGCGAGGACGGAGAACTGCCTCCGGGCTACGAACCGTTCTTGTAAGACGCTTGCATCAGGCGCGCACGAGCAAGCCATAAGCAACCAGCGAGCCGATTACATCGTCCAGTTCTTCGGCGTCCTTTACCGTGAAATCGCCCTTGCACAGCGAGCCCGCTTCGATGCTGGCGCGCAGTTGCGGTGCCAGGTCATCCGACAGCGGCAAGCTGGCGCCGGGAAGCACGATCTGCTTGCCCTCTGTGCTATCTTCAACAGCATCCTCGAATGAATAGAGAATATGCTTACGGACCGTAAAGCGGTCTTCCGTTCCAATCGGACTGCATAGCGCATTCAGGCTTCCTCGAACGCGCCCGCCCTGTGAGCGAACGAAGTTACCTGAGAATGCCGACAGCGTCGCATCGAAGCTGGCCGTGTCGGAAATAGCCTTTGCCAACCGTTGGAAAGCTTGTTTGTGCGTTTCGCGGTTACCCTCGTCGAAATAGAGGTCGCGCGGCAGCGACCGACGCATTTCCGGGATGCGAAGCGATGCCTCCGCCACGGCTTCGAGCATGAAATCGGCCCAGGTTTGCACAAGAATGCCGACAGTTATGTGAAGGCTCGGCTCGTCGCCATGGGTCGCAGCACGGTGCGCCGTGCCGCGTGGCACATAAAGGCATTGTCCGGTTTCCAGCAGAAAGCTGTCCTTCAACTCACCTGTATCATCGCGGTCCTTGCGGAAGCCCTCCCCGCGATATGGCAGGGTCTCGCTGTCTCCGTATATTTCCCAATCCTTGGCTCCGGCCACTTGCAGCACGAAGACGTCGTGATCGTCGTAGTGGATGCCAAAGCCATGCTCGCCCGGCGGCGTCATGTAGATATTGGTCTGTGTGCGCGCGCCGAAAGCTCGCTGCAACGAAAGGCAGAATTCGTACAGCTTGCCATCTGCAAAATGCAGTTGCGGCAGGATGATCGTTGCACCATCGCGAAAGCTGTCCAGCACAGCGCCGCGATCCACCACCCCGTTGGCAAAAGTGAATTCGCCAGATGGGATAGCTTGCCCGGATTTGGCCATGCTGATCGAACTGGCTGGCAGCTCGCTATCTGCGATGATTTCGTCGATCCGGTCAATGCTCAGCAGATCGCCCAGGGCCGGGTTCACGATCTTGCTGTGAAAATAGGCCTTTTCATAATACGTGCGGAAGAACTCCTCCGGCGTGAGAGGCGCGATCATCATCTGCAACGCATCACTGGAAGTGAGGGGGCTGTTCTGGCTTTGCATAGATCCTGCTCAACGCAAGGGGGCCGGATCAACCGGCCCCACTCAATCACTCAAATTTCAATCGCGGCTGCGGCCTAACCGGTACCGCGGCCGCGCCCACGTCCGGCCTGATCGGAATCGTCGCCATCGGTGATACCGCTGCGACCATAACCTGATCGGTCATTGGGATCGCTGTCACTGTAACCGGTGCCTTCGCCGCGCCCGCGGCCAGCCGCATCGGAGTTTGTACCGCCATCGGAATCGGTGATACCGTTTCCACCGCCGCGACCATTGCCAACTGAATCATTCGGGTCAGCGTCGGTGACACCGCTCTTGCTGCCGCCGCGTCCATATTGGGCTCGGTCAGCGCTGGAACCGGAATCACCGTCGGTCAGTCCGGTACGCCCATGTCCGGAGCGATCATTCGGATCGCTGTCGGAATAGCCAGTGCTGCCATAGCCAGACCTGTCATTGGGATCGCTGTCCGTCCGCCCAGTCTGCTGTGCCGCCGCAGGCGAACTGATCATGGTTGCAGCAACGCCGCCGCTGACCAAAGCCACGAAAGAGCGGCGTGAAACGGGCTTGACCCTTCTTGCCATGAATATTTCCCCCACCTCGCCCTTTTGAAGGGCGGTCCCATACAAAATTGCGCGACCAGACTAGCAAGCGCGAGACTATTCGCAAGACTGAGGATATGGCTTATCGGATAAATTATAACCAACCGTTACGCCGATACCAGCGTGCGGTGTCTGTAAGCCCCTGTCGAGTGTCAATCCGGGGGCTCCAGACTCTTTCCGGGACTGCGTTTTCCCGCCTGCAAGTCCAGTCGGGGTGAGCCATGTAGCTGGCCCGGTCCAATGTCAGCTTTGCACCTTGCCCGCGAAATAGCCTGTCCACTCTTGCCGCTGTCATCAGAACCGCGCGTGGAACATTCGGCGCCCAAACGCGCCTGCCCATCGCGTTGCCAATCGCATGAGCCAGTTCCTTGTGGCTCCAGCCCCCGGGTCGTCCGTCGTCCGGTTCCATCACGGGCGGAATAGCACCAGCAGGTTCGCCTGCGATCGCCAGCAACAGCCGCGCGAGATCATCGACATGTATAATGGAAGCGCGGCCCGGGGGAGGCATTGGCACAAACCCCCACTTTGCCGATTTGAACACATCCAGGATCTCTGTGTCGCGCGGTCCATAAACGGCTGGCGGCCGCACGATGGTCCAGTCCAGTCCGCTCTCTTCAACATGGCATTCCGCGTTTTGCTTGGACTCGCCGTAGAGGGAGAGCCGGGGCTCGCGCGCAGCCAATGAAGAGACGTGCACCAGCCTCTGCACTCCAGCGTCTTTCATCGCGGTAACGACATTCTGCGTACCCTGCACATTTCCCGTGTGGAAACCCGCCTCATCGGGCGCATTCACGACGCCGGCGATATGGATCACGGCTTCGGCACCGTTCACGAGTTGGGCCAGTGCAGCGGGCGTTGAAAGATCGCCTCTTACCCAGGTCAGACCATCACGTTCGGCCTGCTCGCGCCGGGTCAGGGCCCTGACCGGGCGCCCCAGCGCGGCGGCCTGGTCTAGTACGGCCTGCCCGACAAAGCCGGTGCCGCCAGTGATGGCAAGGGTCACAGCAGCACAAGGTGATCCCGGTGGATCACGGCCGAACGCGGCGTGTGCCCGAGGATATCCTCGTGCTCTTCGCTGGAATGGCCCCGGATTGCCACGACATCAGACCAGTCATATTCTACGACACCCTTGGCGATCATGCGGCGGCTTTCGTCGTACACCGGGAGAATGTCGCCCCGCTCAAATTCGCCCTCGACCTTCAGGATTCCGGCAGCCAGAACGCTCTTGCCATTTTCGAGCGCTTCTACGCAGCCATCGTCTACCGTCAGTGCGCCGTTGAAACGCATACGCCCGCCGATCCAGGCGCGACGGCCGGAATCCTCGCGCTTGGGCAGGAACAACGTTCCGGTTTGTCCGGCCAGCGCGCGACCTATAGGCATTTCGTGCTGGCCGTCCATGATCGCCAGGGCAATCCCGGCGCGCTCGGCAATTTCAGCCGCCAACAGCTTTGCCGTCATCCCGCCAGAACCGAGACCGGAACCCGATCCACCGTCGGCCATCGCGTGGATTTCATCGGTCACGCCGCGAACTTCCTCAAGTCGCTCGGCCTCCGGATCGTCGGGGTGACGATCGTAGAGACCATCAACGTCGGTGAGCAATATTACGCCATCGGCATCGCAGGCCTGCGCAACGCGGGCGGCCAGCCGATCGTTATCGCCAAAGCGGATTTCTCCGGTGGAAATCGTATCGTTCTCGTTCACCACCGGCACCACGCCCGATTTCAACAGGCGGCGCAGAGTTGCCGAAATGTTGAGATAACGGCGACGATGCTCAAAATCGTCCAGTGTCAGAAGCAACTGCGCAGCCACAAGGCGGCGCTCCGTCAAAAGGCTGGACCACGTCGAGGCGAGCGAAATCTGCCCGACGGAAGCCGATGCCTGCGCTTCGGCCAGTGTGCGCCTGCCACCATGGGTAAAACCAAGTTGCTTTGCACCGATGGCAATTGCACCGGAACTCACCACGACAACTTCCTGACCACGCTCCTGCGCGGTAACAATTTCGTTCACTACCGTGCGCAGCCATTCTGCGCGCACTTGCCCTGCGTCATCCACCAGCAGTGCACTGCCGATCTTGATAACAAGACGCTGGCATTTCTCAGGATCGCGAAAGTCGTCGAGTGTTTCGATAGCCATGGGCGGGGAAGTAGTGACTGAGCCCACGCATTTCCAGCGAAGTTTCGGTACCCGGCTAGATTGGAGACCAGGGTTTCTCTTCCGGCGCTTCCTCCACATCGGAAGCGACGGAGCCGGGTTGCTCCGTCGATGTACGATCGGGCAGGTATCCGAGTACTGCGTCAAGCAGCTCATTGATGCCATCGCCCGTCGCACCAGAGACAGGAAATACCTCTTCGGCACCGGCTTCGATCAGTTCTGCCGCGAAACCCTTTGCCAGTTCCGTATCGGCCAGGTCGATCTTGTTTAGCGCCACGATGCGCGGTTTGTCCTCCAGACCGGCACCGTAGGCTTCCAGTTCCGCCTCCACTATTCGCATGGCGGATGCCGGATCCTCATGACTTATGTCGATCAAGTGGATGAGCACGCGGCAACGCTCGATATGGCCGAGGAACCGATCACCGATGCCCGCACCGTCCGCCGCCCCTTCGATCAGGCCGGGAATGTCTGCCAGCACGAATTCGCGGCCCTTGTGGCGCACGACGCCCAACTTCGGAATCAGCGTGGTGAAGGCATAGTCGCCAACCTTGGCCTGAGCGTTCGAAACTGCATTGATGAAAGTGCTCTTGCCCGCATTGGGCAAGCCGACAAGGCCCACGTCGGCCAGCAGCTTGAGCCGTAGCCAGACCCAGATTTCCTCACCCGGCATACCCGGCTGGTGCTGCCGCGGGGCGCGATTTGTGCTGGTCTTGTAGCTCGCGTTACCACGTCCGCCCATGCCGCCTTCCAGCAGCACCACGCGTTGACCTTCCTCTGTGAAATCGGCCAGCACTTCTTCCTTGTCCTCGCTCAGGACCTGGGTGCCAACGGGAACCTCGATTACCAGATCGTCGGCCCCGGCGCCTGTACGATCCTTGCCCATGCCGTGGCCGCCACGCTTGGCTTTGAAGTGCTGGTTGTAACGAAAGTCGATCAGGGTGTTCAGGCCCGGAACGGCCTCCAGCACCACATCGCCGCCCTTGCCGCCGTTGCCCCCGTCAGGGCCACCGAATTCGATATATTTCTCGCGCCGAAAGCTGACGGCGCCGGGGCCGCCAGCGCCGGATTTCAGAAAGATCTTTGCCTGGTCGAGAAAATGCATTGCGCGCCCTTATGCGCTTTTGCGCAATTTCACCACCCGCTTAACCGATGACTGTCAGCAAAATCACCGTAGGTCCGACTGGTGGAGCCGAGCGGGATCGAACCGCTGACCTCGTCATTGCGAACGACGCGCTCTCCCAACTGAGCTACGGCCCCGTTCCAGTCCTGCTTTATCGGCAAAGGGCCAGAGGCCCCCGACGCAACACGCCATTTATCGACCTCGAGACAAGCTTGGAAGGGGGATTTTTGCCCCGCCCTGCATTACTGGCTGGCGTCGTTTGGAATTGGCTGAACAACGGGAGTGCTTGCGGCGGTATCATCGACATTGATGACCGGAATCATGGCTCCTGTCTCACTGTCCGGAACTGCAACGGTATCGCCCAGCGCAGCGCCCTGCTGCACCGCGACACCCGCCGCGCGTTGCTGCGTTTGCGTGCCATACAGCGCAACCCAACCCGGCTGCGAGGCACCATAGCGCGAACCATAGCGCCGATCCCAATCGGAAGATGCCTGCTGATATTCCTCATACGCGCTAAAAAACCGCTCGAACGCCATCTCATACCGTTGCAGCCCACTCATCGCGAACGTGGCGAAATCTGCTGGCCTGTTGGCGAGATAGTCGTTCGCGACCGCAAGTGCCGCAGTGCAGAAGTGTGAACGAGCCGGCGGAGATGCAAAATAATTGTACATGCTGGTGGAATGCGATTCTCGCGAACGAATAGCGGCGCGGCGCACAGCGCTGCTGGCTGTGGAGCTACCCTGGTTTGCCAACTCGTCACGCGCGATTTGCTGGAAACGGGTTTCCAGTGCAGCATTTGCTCTGTCCAAGGTACTATCTTCGGCGCGCAGCATTTGGCCGTAGGCTTCGAGAATAGGCGCATGCACGTCGCGCATGCAATTCAGCGCGGCGACATTCCAGCCGGAACGAAAATGCCAGATTGCCTCATCGGTATCGAGAGCCGTGTTGATCGTTTGCCTGACCCCGAAGGCGTCCTTGCCCGGAATATCCATCTGATAAGCGGCCTGTGGCGGCGGCACCGGACGATAGGGAATCGCCTCCACTACAGGTGGCGGCGGCGGCGGGGGAGGAGGTGGCGGCGGCGGGGTGGCGCAGGCAGCCAGAAGCGCGATGCCAGCGGTGGCCGCAATAGTCCGGATCGTCAAAGGAGGTGTGGTCATTGTACTAAGCTAAATCCCTCTCGCGCCACAGTTGTTCCATCGGCGACGTGGTTCTTGGTCATTTATTTTAGCTGGCCAGAGAGGCAAAGAAAATGCCCGGAATGCACTATTGCACTCCGGGCATCGTGTTTCCGATTCAGCCCGTCGTAAAAGGCTGCTCCCGTGCGGGCTATTCGCGTGCGGCACCCATAAAGCGCAGCAGGAAAAGGAACATGTTGATGAAGTCGAGATAGAGGCTGAGAGCGCCCATGACGACCATCTTGCCAAGCGGAAATGCCGCAGCAGCCGAGGGATTGCTCATCCGCATCTGCGAGATGTAGACATATTCCTGCTTCAGGCGCTGCGTATCGTAAGCGGTGAGGCCAGCAAAAATCAGCACGCCAAGCGCCGAGATCGCCAGTTCGAGACCGGGCGAACCGATCAAAAAGGCGTTCAGCAGTGAAGCCACGATCAGACCAACCACGCCCATGATAAGGAACGATCCCCAGCCGGAGATATCCTTGGAGGTGGTATAGCCCCACAAGCTAAGGCCTGCGAAGGCACCGGCTGTCGCGAAGAATGTCATCGCGATCGAAGCGCCCGTATAAACGAGGAATATGGTGGACAGCGAAAGGCCCATCAGCACGGCAAAGCCCCAGAACATCGCCTGCAAAGTAGCGGTCGAGAACTTGTCACGGCCAAAGCTCATGGCAAACACGATCGCCAGCGGCGACAGTGCTACCAGCCACATCAGCGGCCCTTGCGCGAACCGTATTGCCAGCCCGCTCTGGGCGGTCAGCAGCGCGACGATACCGGTCAGCAGCACGCCCGATGCCATGTAATTGTAGATCGAAAGCATGTGCTTGCGCAGGCCTGCGTCGAAGTTCGTACGGCCAGCGACATCACCCGTCTGGCTCGGCGACGTACCAAAGCCCGTGCGGGACTGCTGGTTGTCGTTCCAATTTGCCATGTTTTCCAAAACTCCTTTGGCCCGGCCTCACAAAGCGGACCGGATTGCCTACAATATCGGCATATTGCCACCGATTTTCAAGGAAAACCGGAAGCGAACGCGGTTACTGCGCGTTAACTGCGAAAAAGCTTCAATCGCGCGCTTCGCGGGCCATCTCAACGCTGCGATCGCGGGCCGCACGAAGACATTTCGTCATGAGCTGGATCATCGCCTGATCCTCGTCCAGTACGTCCATCCCCTTGCGGGTAACGCCCCCGGGGCTCGCAACCATGTCAGCCAGTTTGCCCGGATCGTGCTCCGATTGTGAAGCAAGCGCAGATGCGCCTTCGGTCATGGCGATCGCCAGTTCTGTTGCCTGCGCCTCTTCAAGTCCCAAGCGCACAGCTGCGACTTTCAGTGCGTCGATGAAGCGGTAGACGAAACCCGGCCCGCTGCCCGCCAGCGCGGTGACAAGATCGAACCGATCCTCCCCCACCCAGCTTGGCGTGCCGAGGTGCGCCATGAACTTGTGCAATGCGTCGCGGCCCGCCTCATCAAGACCCTGCTCGGCCAGCGCCACGGGAGCCTTGCCCAGTGAAACGGCAAGGTTGGGCATTACACGCACGACAGATCCTGCTGCTGGAAAGTTCTTCGCCAAGGTATCGAGTTGCACGCCTGCAAGGATCGACAGGATCGTCGTATGCGAACCGACAAGCTCTTGCAGCTGGGGCGCAACATCGCCGAGCATCTGCGGTTTCACCCCCAGCAGGATGGCATCGAACGTGCCTTCCTCCGGCAGTTCGCGCATCACCGGAATGCCGCCCGGCAATTCCTCTCGCTTAGGGTCCATAACGGTGAAGACCTTTGCGGGAACCCCGCCCTTCAACCATCCTTCGAGCATCGCTCCGGCCATATTGCCGCAGCCTACCATTAGCATTGAGTCGTATGTCATGGTTCAATGACTTGGCATGCTCTGCCGCGAAATCAAGCTTCCCCGGCAGCATCCACCAAAGCAGCGTCCAGCGCATCTCGCGGGCTCTTGTCTCCCCACAGCACAAACTGGAACGCGGGATAGAAGCGGTCGCACTCGGAAATGGCCGTTTCGACTGCCAGTTGCGCCATGTCGATGCTGAGCATGCCATCGTCGCCCAACATCAGTCCGTGACGATAGATAATCACCCCGCCCTGCGACCACATATCGAAGTGACCGAGCCAGAGCTGTTCGTTGATCCGCGCAAGCAATTCGTAAGCCTCGCGCTTCTTGCCGTCCGGAACACGAATCTCGGGCAGACAGATAATTTGCAGAACCTTGTCTTCAACGCGCCAGATTCCACGCACCTGATAGGTCGTCCAGGCACCGGGAACCTCGCCGCTTACCTCGTCTTCGCTGACCTGTTCGGTGGTCCACCCGTGCGCTTCGAACAGCGCAGAGAGCATTTCCACCGGAGCAGCATCCTGACCCTCCTCGATCATTTCGCGCACGGTGTTCATTGCTGTAGAGCCTGACGTATCCTCATATTGTGTTTAATGCAGCGGCAACCATGGGTGACGCAATCGCTCCCAGGCAAATCGCGGGGCAAAACCCATTTCGGTTGTTGGCAAGATGTGAACAAGGCTCGGGATAACTTGGGCAAAAGTGTCGCCAGGATTCAGTTAATCGGCTGAATTTCCTCGCCTTCTTCGCTGCTGAAACGGAAGCTGTCCACGCCTTCTCCCGCCAGCGCGCTGACCGTTTCCTGCGCCTCGCGAGCGCTGGGGTAGGGACCGGTCAGCAACCTGTTTGTCTGCCCCCACGAAGCCGTGAAAGCCTTCGCGTCATCCAGCAGTCCTCCGGCATTGCGCACGATGCGCCGCCAGTCGAACCGGAAGGCGGCAGTGTCCTGACCTGTCGCCACCTGAACCCAGTGACGCGCCGGGTGAACTGGCGGAGGAGGAGCTTCCGGCCGCGGGCGTTCTCGCGGTGGCTGTATCGTGGTGATGTCCACAGCCCCCGCCATTGACGGGACAGGAGCCGTTTCGAGTGTGAAGTCGGCGAAGGCCTCTGCCAGATCGACGGGGCTCCGGGCGGGCGCAGTTTCCTGCACGGCAGGCGCGGACGGCTGACCTGGAGATGAATCGGGCAAATCGAGCAGCGAGAACGAAGGTTGCGCCACTTCCGGTTCAACGGCTGCCGGTTGTTGGTCGATGCTCGCGACGACGACAGCCTCCGGTTGTTGCGCTCGTTCGCTCAACTCCCGCTCGACCGACTGCACAGACCGTGATTCCGTATTCTCGACCAGGCGCGGCAATTCCGCTTGTGAATTCTCAACCGGGTTCGGTGGTGGCGCCGCTTGCGCTGCAACGACGGTAGGAGACCCTTGTGCTGGTGGCTCTTGGACCTGGGCGGGCGCCACGGTGTCGGCCTGCGCGGTGGTGGGAGGTGCCGACGGCCCGAGAGGCCGCCCAGCCGGTGCGAGACGATCGCCTGCCCGCGTGCGACGCGTGTTGGCCGCAACCACTGGTTGTTCGCCCTGAGAGGCGAATGCAGCGATTTCCGCAGTATCCCGCCCCATCTCACTGGTACTGGGGAAGCGCCCCAGATTGGCCGCGGCGGCCTGCTGCGCGCGCGTAAGACGGGGCATGTACCGGAAATATGGCGCGAGGCGCCGGGACAGCCGCGGTGGCAGCATCGTTTCCGCTATAGTGATAGCTTCCTCGTCCCGCCCCCTGATTGCGAGAGCGAACGCGCGTGTGCGATAGGCCGCGCGGTCTTGCCTTTGCAGCAAGGGCAGCAGCGTGGCCTCCGAAGCATCGGCATCGCCTGCGATGGCATAACTGAGGGCCAGCCGACGCAAAACTTCCGCGCTTTCATCTTGCGAGAGCGCGATACGATAGAGGCGCTGCGCTTGATCGTTTCGGCCTACAAGGTCAAAGGCGAGGCCTCGCTCTGCCGCGTAGGGTGCCATGGGCTCACCCGCCGCCTCGGCTTCGGCGAACAATTGCAGCGCCCTTACCGCGTCCCCCTGGCGTGCCGCCACAAGCCCCAGCCCTGCCAGCACTCGCCCGTCTTCTGGTGCAACGGCTTGCGCGCGGTTGAAAAAACCGAGCGCGGCGTCAATGTCGTCCAGTTCCAGTGATGCGCGCCCCGCCGCCACCAGCGCGGGTACGCTTTCCGGATTGCGCGACAGGCGCCGCAGCGCATCATTCAGCTCTTCCGCCGCTGGATCCGGCAGCGCCTGCACGATCTCTTGCGCCCGCGCTGGAGCGACGCCAGCAGCAGAATGCATGGCCACCACCGCCAGAGCAACGAACAGCGACGAGGATAGTCGGGAGTTCATACAGATCATCAGCCGCCCGTTACACCGATCTGCGTGAATGTCGCGAGAACGGTTCGACCGCGAATTCGGTGCCCGGTCTACTGGTTGTTCTGGCGACCGAGGAAGCGCGGGATGCGCATGGCACCGCCGCTATCTTCATCGTCGTCATCGTCCTCATCATCTGCTTCGGGCGCCTGACGAGACAGGTTTGCCATGCGTTCGAACAAAGTGCTGCCGGTTGCCGCGGCACCCGCAGCCGACGCTGCAGGAGCAGCCGGTGCAGGCGTGGCCGGTTCAGCGGCTTCTTCTTCGCCGCCATGAGCTGAAGCGCCCAACATTCGTGCTCGCCTGCCGCCTTGCGATGCAACTGGCTCGTCCGCGTCTGCCAGACGGCTTGCGTCGAGCAGCAATTCGTCCTGGCGCGATTCCTCCACTTCAGGCTCTGCCTCGTCCGTCAGGTCGAAAGTGCCTTCGCTCTCTTCAGAGTTCGCCGACTCTTCGCCGGAAGCGCCAAAACCTTCTTCCTCAGCAAGACCATAGCCACTGTCTTCTGCCGGGCTTGGTAGATCATGGCCATCCTCGTCCGCTTCGAAAGGTTCGGGAATGGCGGGCTGTCCGTCGGCAGAATTTTCGCCAGCTGCATCACTCATCGCCAGATCGAGCGTGTCGTCCTCATCATCGCTGACGGAAAAATCGTCTTCCGCGTCTCCCATCCCCGTGTCGGCTGGAATGGCGATATCTGGCTTGCGCGGACCACGCGCGGCGGAGAGATCAAGCGGGCGACTGGTATCCTGCGGCATACTGCCGGTCTGCTCGATACCTGTAGCAACAACCGAAACGCGGATCTTGCCATCGAGCTCAGGATTGAAAGCCGAGCCCCAGATAATGTTGGCTTCGGGATCGACCAGTTCGCGAATGTGGTTTGCGGCCTCGTCCACTTCCAGCAGCTTCATGTCCTCGCCGCCGATGATCGAGATGATCACACCCTTGGCGCCCTGCATCGAAACGCCGTCCAGCAGCGGATTGGCAATAGCATGCTCGGCAGCTTCCAGCGCGCGGTTCTCACCCTCGCCCTCACCAGTTCCCATCATCGCCTTGCCCATTTCACCCATGACGGAGCGCACATCGGCGAAGTCGAGGTTGATGAGGCCCGGCATCACCATCAGGTCGGTGATGGACCGAACGCCCTGCTGCAGAACCTCGTCTGCCAGCATGAAGGCTTCCTTGAAGGTCGTCTCTGCCTTGGCAACCAGGAAGAGGTTCTGGTTGGGAATGACGATCAGCGTATCGACATGTTTCTGCAGCTCCTCGATCCCGCTTTCGGCGGCGCGCATCCTGCGCGTACCTTCGAACAGGAACGGCTTCGTCACCACACCGACAGTAAGAATGCCCTTGGCCCGCGCGGTTTGCGCGATCACCGGGGCCGCGCCGGTGCCGGTGCCGCCACCCATGCCCGCTGCGATGAACACCATGTTCACGCCTTCCAGCGCGCGCTCGATATCCTCTGTCGTCTCTTCGGCAGCAGCGCGACCGACTTCGGGGCGCGAACCCGCGCCGAGTCCCTGGGTGATATCCGGGCCAAGCTGAATGCGGTGCTCAGCCGTCGAGCTGTTGAGTGCCTGCGCATCGGTGTTGGCGACAATGAAGTCCACCCCCTCGATTTCGGCGTCGATCATGTTGGCAATCGCATTGCCGCCTGCCCCGCCCACGCCGATGACGGTAATCCGCGGACGCAGTTCTTCCACGGAAGGCGGGCCAATATTGATGCTCATCGTGTCGTCTCCTCGGCAGGCCTAGGATTTCTGCCATCCGTATCCTTGCCATAAAGGTTAATGCTAAAGGATGCTGTCGCCAGCACTATCCACAGTTTGCAACTCAAGTCAGAAATACTCTCGCATCGCGCTCCACGCCCGCATCAGGGTGGCAAGCGGCCCGTAGCTGCTTGTCATGGTAAAGCGTGAACCGATTGCACGAATGTCCACAGGATCTTCAGCGGCATACAGCACCAGGCCTGCAAGTGTTGCAAAGCCAGGTGAGCTATGCGCTTCCGGCAAGCCTTTCAGGGCTACGGGCTTGCCGATGCGGACCGGCACGCCAAGCACGCCCTGCGCATAGTCTGCGAGTCCAGCCAGTTCGGCACCGCCGCCGGTGATGACCACCTGCCGCGCACTGGATCCGGGGGCGCTGCCAGTAAATCCCATGGAATCCAGCGCCTTGCCAACATCACTCATCAACATGTCAAGTTCGCCCGTGATGACGCCGATCAGGTCCGAACGTGGCACCTGCCCGTTATGATCGCCGCCCCTTGCCACAGGCCGCGCGCCATCCTCGGCAGGCGTGGCGATGGCAATCATCTCTCGGTGATCGGTCGGGCTGGCAATGGCCGAGCCGGAGACGCATTTCAGCCTTTCTGCCTGGAAACGGCGGATCGAGAAGGCAGAGGCGATGGCATCGGTGATATCATTGGAGCCGCGCGGTATCGCCGTCAGCCCCACCAGCATTCCACCCGCATAGACCGAAACATTGGTGACCTCGCCACCAAGCTCCACCATGGCAACGCCAAGATCGCGCTCTTCCGCCGTAAGGCAGGCAAGCCCTGTTGCCAGCGGAGACGCTACCACGCCTTCAACGTCGAGATGAGCGTTTTGCACCGCTTCGGTGACATTGCGCACCGGGGCGCCATCGGCCAGCATAACATGGACATCCACGCCCAGACGTTCGGCATGGAGGCCTTTGGGATTTGCAACGCCGTGCGCGCCGTCGAGAAAATAGCATGCCGGTTGCGCATGCAGGACGGTGCGACCATCTGGCTCCAGCGCTTCACGCGCGGCGACCAGCAGCGCCTCGATATCTTCCTCTTCCACGCGGCGACCGCCGATCCCGATTTCTATCGGGCGGATTTCGCTCGCAAGGCCTGCTCCCGAACAACCAATCCAGACCGCATCGACACTCGTTCCAGCCAGCTTTTCAGCCCGCTCCAACGCATCACGCACGGCGTAGGTTGCTGCGGCCATGTCTACCACATAACCGCGCTTGATCCCCTGACTGGCGCGATGTCCGCTGCCCAGCACCTGCATCTCGCCATCCTCGGTCAGGGCGGCGATCATGGCTGAAATACTGAACGAACCGACATTCACCGCGCCAAATACGCGGGCAATACGCTGGTTGGACGACATCAGGTTTCCTCCCCTTCATCCCGCGATTGCAGGGACAGTTCCTGTCGCTCGGAACGACCCGGCACATGCATGTACATGCGCGGCGGATTGCGCATGTCGAAGCTCGCCACTTCGCCGCCGATCAGGCGATGCACACCGTCCGCCTGGGCGAAGCTGATAAGGGCGGCGGCAGAGCGATCCTCCCCCTGCGGCAGGGCGAGACGCTGTCCGGTGTCGAAAGTCAGGTTCCAGCGGCGATTGCCGACCCATTCGGCGCCTTTTACCTTGCCTTTCAACGCCGGAGCGGCATCCAGCAATACTTCCAATGTTTCCACCTGCGCCTGTGCTGCCGGGCCTTCGATCAGCAGGTAATCGCGCGCATCGCTTTCGGAAATCGCCTCCAGCTCGACGCCTGTGGGGTCGATCAGCATGAGTCTGTCCGCGCGGCGCAGCACGGCGTGAGGTTGGCGTTCGACGATGTCGACTTTCAGCACGTCGGGTAGCTGGCGCGAGACGCGCGCATCCTCCACCCACGGCAATTCCAGCAATTCTGCGCGCAGCCCTTCGGTATCGACCCGGGTCATGGCCAGATCGCGCTGGCCAAAGGCGCGTTCATGCACCAGCATCTCGTTCATGCGCTGCGTGCCCTGGACATTGACGGACCGTAGCTTGAAGCCAGCGTTACTGGCGACATGAGCGAATCGGTCCGCCGCGACGGCCGTCGCTCCGGAAATCTGCGCCAGCCATCCCAGTCCCACCAGGGCACCACCCAGTATCAGGACGGTGAAAGCCTTTTGCAGCTGCTCCTCGGTAAAAGGCAGCATGGCAAGAACGCGGCCAAGGATCGACCGCCCCTTGCGCCGCGCAGAATTGACCTTGCGGCTGGTGCCCTGCGCGCGGGCCTGGCGGCGCACGCCTTTGGTATTGCGCGAGTTAGTTCTGGCCATCGTCCAGCCTTCCCGCGCGCCGCAGCGCATCCTCCACAATCATCTCACAAAGATCGGCGTATTCGATACCGCAATAACGCGCCTGTTCCGGCACCAGGCTAAGCGGCGTCATGCCCGGTTGGGTATTGGTTTCCAGCAGGAAAAGCCCGTCCTCACCGCGCTCGTCATCCCAGCGGAAGTCCGATCGCGACACGCCACGGCAGCCCAGGCGACGATGGGCCTGTGTGGCGTATTCAAGGCACAACCGCTCTATCTCCGGCGGGAGCTGCGCCGGGAAGATATGCTCGGTGCGGCCTTCGGTATACTTGTTTTCATAGTCGTAAAAGCCGCTGGCTACGATCAGCTCCGTCACGCCCAGCGCGCGCGAGCCGCCGGGTGTGTCGATCACGGCAGTGGTGAGCTCCCGACCGCGAATGAACGGTTCGGCCAGCAGCGTGGCGAAGTCCTGCCACGGCCCCTTGGCATCGCGGCTGATGGGATTGCCGCAGTTGCTTTCATCGGTGACGATAGCCACGCCGACCGAAGAGCCTTCATTCACCGGTTTGAGGACATAGGGCCGCGCGATCGGATCGCCTTCGTAAAGCTCTTGCGACCGAACCACGCGCCCGCCAGGCATGGGGATACCGTGCGGCACCAGCGCGTGCTTGGTCAATTCCTTGTCGATTGCGATGACGGACGTTGCGAGGCCGGCATGGGTATAAGGAATGCCCATCAGGTCCAGCATCCCCTGCACTGTGCCATCCTCGCCGGGGGCACCATGAAGCGCGTTGAACACAACATCGGGCGCGGCCTCGGCAATCTTCGCGGCTACGTCGCGGTCCATGTCCAGCCGCGTGATTCGGTAGCCCTTGCCCTCCAGCGCATCGGCCACGCCCTTGCCGGACGAGAGGGAAACCTCGCGCTCGTTGGCCCAGCCGCCCATCAGGACGAGGATGTGGAGGTCTTTCGGCAGAGTCATGGCCGCCCCACCCGCTTGATTTCCCATTCCAGAGTCACGCCCGTCTTTTCCGCCACGCGGCGGCGCACTTCCTCGCCCAGCCCCTCGATTTCAGAACTGGTAGCCTCGCCGGTATTGATCAGGAAATTGGTGTGTTTCTCGCTTACCTGCGCGCCGCCCATGGTGAGGCCACGACAACCTGCCTCGTCCACCAGCTTCCACGCGCTGGTGCCTTTGGGATTCTTGAACGTGGAGCCGCCAGTCTTGGTGCGCAGCGGCTGCGAATTCTCGCGTTCGTCGGCAATCCGGTCCATTTCCGCGCCGATTTCCTCCGGGGTGCCCGGCACACCCTTGAACCGCGCTGCGACAACGATGGCGCCATCGGGCAGGCGTGAATGGCGATAGGAATAGTCAAGGTCTGCCGCCGGAATGGTGACAAGCTCTCCGCCCGGCAACACGACGTCACAATCGACCAGAATATCGGCCACCTCGCGGCCATAGGCTCCGCCGTTCATGCGCACGAAGCCGCCTACGGTGCCGGGGATACCGCGCAGGAATTCCAGCCCGGCGATACCGGCGTCGCGCGCTGAGGATGCCACCAGAATACCGGGTGCGCCGCCGCCGCATTCCACCACGCAGTCACGCTTCACCTCGACGCTGGAGAACGCCTTGCCCAACCGCACCACTACACCCGGCACGCCGCCGTCACGGATGATGAGGTTGGAGCCCAGCCCCAGCGCCATCACCGGAGTATCAGGCTCCAGCTTGCCGATGAAATTGACCAGATCGTCAAGATCGGCCGGCTCGAACAACCAGTCCGCCTTGCCTCCGCTCTTGAACCAGACAAGCTTTGCCAGCGGGGCATCAGCCTTCAGATCGCCGCGCACACCTTTGGGCATGAAGCCATCCGGCCCGGGAGCCTCGTCGGCACCCGGCGCTTCTGCGCTGCGCATCTGTTCACCCGGTTGCATCATGCTCGTCATGCGCCCTCCGCGGCGCGATACCTCTTTACATCGTCGGCAAGACTTGCCGCCCACTTGGTGATGTCGCCAGCGCCAAGGCACACGACAAGGTCGCCCGGCTGCAAATCGCCGGCAAGCTGGAGGGCAAGATCTTCCTGCCCTGTAACAGCCTGCGCGTGACGATGACCGCGCGCTTTCAATCCTTCTACCAGCGCGCGCTCGTCCACTCCGGCAATCGGGTCTTCCCCGGCGGCATAGACCGGCGCCGCGTAGACGACATCGGCATCACCGAACGCACCCTGGAAATCCTCCAGCAGATCGCGCAGGCGAGTATAGCGGTGCGGCTGCGCCACTGCGACCACCCGCCCGCTCGCCGCGTCGCGCGCCGCGGACAGGACAGCGCGAATTTCAACGGGGTGGTGGGCATAATCGTCGATTACCCGCACATCGGGATCAATCGTGCCGACATGGCTGAAACGCCGCCGCACGCCGCCAAAGCGGGAGAAGCCTTCGCGGATCGCTTCTGGCGGACATCCCATTTCCAGCGCAACGGCAACCGCGGCACAGGCATTCTGCACGTTGTGACGCCCCGGCATGGGCAGCTCGATCCCGTCAATGCGGGTTTCGGCACCGTCACGGTCTGTCCGTATAACATCGAAACGCGTGGAACCGCCAACCGGTTCGATATTCTCGGCGCGCACGTCAGCATGCGGGCTGAAGCCGTAGGTAATCACGCGCCGGTCGCGGACCTTGGCGATGACATTGCGCACCTCGTCATGATCCAGGCAGAGCACTGCGGCACCATAGAACGGCACGTTTTCGATGAATTGTACGAAGGCTTCCTTGACGGCATCGAAACTGCCGTAATGATCCAGATGCTCCGGATCGATATTGGTGACAACGGCGATGGTGCCGTCGAGGCGCAGGAAACTGCCGTCGCTTTCGTCGGCCTCGACCACCATCCACTCGCTGTCACCCAGCCGCGCGTTGGAGCCGTAGCTCTCGATTATGCCGCCGTTGATCACTGTCGGATCGACGCCGCCTGCATCCAGCAGGGCTGCAACCATGCTGGTGGTGGTCGTCTTGCCGTGCGTTCCGGCGACTGCGACAGTTTTCTTCAGGCGCATCAGTTCCGCCAGCATTTCTGCGCGGCGAACCACCGGGATGCGGTTTTCCAGAGCGGCGGCAACTTCGGGATTGGTGCGCTTTACGGCGGTGGACGTCACCACCACAGCGGCATCGCCAAGATTGGCGGCATCATGCCCGATGGCAACCTTGATACCGCTGTCGCGCAAGGCCTGAACGCGCGCACTATCGGCAATATCCGAACCCTGCACTGTGTAACCCAGATTGGCCATCACCTCGGCAATGCCGGACATGCCAATCCCGCCGATGCCGACGAAGTGAATCGTGCCAATATCGGTGCCGACACCTTTCATCGCGCATCATCCCGCGAGGCGCCATTGGTGGCCGCTTCCTGCGATGCACCGCGGGCATTGTTCTCGCCCACGCGGATCACGTCCATCATGTCAGCACCGCCAAAGCTTTCCACCAGATCGGCAAGGTCGCTGGCCGCATCCGGCCGACCACAGTTCCACGCGGCATGTGCGGCATTGGCCAGCGTTTCCGGGCGCTGGGCCATGGCGGCAATCTGCTTGGCCAGTTCCTTGGCCGTGAAGCCTGCCTGACGGATGGAGCGCGCCCCGCCCGCTTTCACCACTTCACGAGTGTTGGCGGCCTGATGATCGTCCGTTGCGATCGGCAGCGGCACCAGAATGGCCGGACGTCCAACTGCCGTGAGTTCAGCTATCGTGGAAGCGCCCGCGCGCCCGATGAACAGGTGCGCGTCGGCAAGGCGAGCGGACATATCCTCGAAATAGGTGGCCAGCTCTGCCGGAATATCGTGATTGGCATAGCGCGCCCGCACGGCATCAAGGTCTTCCGGGCGGCACTGCTGCGTCACCTGAAGGCGATTGCGCAGCGCAGGCGGCAGCATCGAAAGGCCATCGGGCACCACTTCGGACAGCACGCGGGCCCCCTGGCTTCCCCCCGTGACCAGTACACGGAAAATGCCATCCTCGGTAAAAGCGGGAAACTCCTCTGCCCGCAGCGCCAGCACTCCGGGCCGAACCGGGTTGCCGACAAGGTGGGTTTTCCCTTCATGCTTGGGCTTCAGCCGGTCAACATCGGGATAGGCCAGTGCGATGGCATCGACGCGGCCGGCCAGCAGGCGGTTGACGCGCCCCAGCACCGCGTTCTGTTCGTGGATCACCGTAGGTATGCCTGATGCCTGCGCGCCCAGCAGCGCGGGCAGCGCCGGATAGCCGCCGAAGCCGACGACGGCTGTGGGCTTGAACGTCTCATACAGGCGCTGCGACATGGCACGCCCGTTCAGCACCGCTTTGAACGCAGCTGGCCAGCGCAACGGGTTCTTGCCGAAGCGGCCAGCGGGCAACACGTGGGCAGTCAGGAAATCGGGCTTGCCGGGAATGGCCTTGCCCCGTTCGTCCGTGATCAGCGCGACATGGTGGCCGCGCCGCTCCAGTTCATGCGCAAGAGCGAATGCGGGCGTCAGGTGGCCGCCGGTGCCCCCTGCCGCCAGTACGAAATGGCGCGAAGAGCTGGTCATCTGTCGTCCTCCTTTTCCAATGCGTCACGCATGTCGAAAGGTTCCCGCACAAGGAAGGGGTTGCGCCGCGTTACCGCCAGCAACAACCCGATGGTGAAACACTGCGCTATTGTCGACGATCCGCCATAACTCACCAAGGGCAAAGTCATGCCCTTGCTGGGGAAAAGCTGCAGGTTGACGAGAATATTGATGAAGGCCTGGCCACCAAACAGCGCGATCAATCCGCTGGCGGCCAGAATGATGAACAGCCTGTCTTCATCCACCATCCGGATCAGCACGCGCAGGATGATGGCAAGATACAAGAGCACGACGATGGCGCATACGATCAGGCCCATTTCTTCCCCGATCACGGAGAAAATATAATCCGTATGAGCCTCGGGCAGACGCATCTTGTTCTCGCCCAGCCAGAAGCCGCTGCCGGTCCAGCCACCGCCCGTCAGCGTGCGGTTGGCGAGGTCCACATGGTCATAAGCGGACGGCCCGCCAAAGAAGGAATCGATACGGTGGCGAGCGTTGTCATAGGTGAGATAGGCCAGCAGCAGGCTGGCAATGCCCGCACCCATCAGCATGCCGATACGTTGCAGCGGCAGTCCCGCCAGCATGACCATTACCAGCCACGCACCGGTGAACAGGATTGCAGCACCGAGATTGGGCTGAGCCATCAGCAAGATTACCACAATGCCGACCAGCACCCCGGTTATGCCGATGACAGGCAGCTTCGCATCACGCAGTTTCCACGACAGTATCCATGCGAAAGTCAGGGCGAATGCAGGCTTGAGGAATTCGCTGGGTTGAATGCCGATACCGAAGCGAATCCAGCGCCTCGCACCGTTCACCTCGTACCCGATGAAAGGCACCAAGAGCAGGAGGAAGAGCATTGCCGCTGCCATGATGATGGTGCCCCGCCGCAGCAGTTCGCGCGGCAGAAGCGAGGTCGTGATCAGGACCAGCAGGCCAAGTGCCTGCCAGCGGACGTGGGCCCAGAAGAAGTAGAGGTCGGGCAGTGTAACGTCGGACGTCGAAAGGCGATGTGCACTGGCAGGCGATGCCGCAGCCACCGCCAGCGTGCCCACCGCCATCAGCAGCAGGACAAAGAACAGCAGCCAGCGGTCAATCTCGCGCCACCATATGCGCAATTCGCGCTTGCGGTCCCTCGGCAGGCGCGGGGTGCGTCGGTCGGCGTGGCCGCCGGTGCGGGGAATATAGATGGGGCGCGAGCTCATGCAGCTGACCTTGAATCGAAACCGCATTCAGCAGGCGTGGCATCGCAGCCGATGCTGGCGGCCAATTCGCGGAAAGCATCGCCGCGCGCTTCGTAATCGCGGAACTGATCAAAGCTGGCGCAGGCAGGACTGAACAGGATCACGTCGCCCTCCTTAGCTGCGGCAATGCTGCGAGAGACCGCTTCTGCCAGCAACTCGCAGCGCGCTACTGGCACATGCCGCTCCAGCAGGTCGGCAAACAACGGTCCGGCCTCGCCGATGGTGTAGGCGCAGGCGACATTGCCGAAGTGCGGTGCGCAGTCGTTCAGGTTGTCCTCTTTGGCCAGACCTCCACAGATCCAGTGCACGCGCGGCCGGCCATATTCGGGCGGATAGGCTGCCAGAGCAGGTGCGGTTGAGGCAGGGTTGGTCGCTTTGCTGTCGTTGACGAACAGCACGCCGTTGGCCATGCCCATCCGCTCCATCCGATGCGGTAGTCCAGCAAAACTGGCGAGTCCGGTCAGCACCTGATCGCGTGACAGGCCAAGATGTTGAGCCAGTGCCGCCGCAATGGCAGCGTTCTGAAGGTTGTGCGGCCCCTGCAGGCTGGGCCATTCCTTCTGGAACGGCTCCCATGCCCAGGCATCGACACAGATGGCCAGGCCATCCGGTCGACGAGCGGCTTCCGCCTGCTGGATGGCGCTGGTGGGCGCATCCGCACAGCCGAACACGGCGAACTGCCCCGTGCCCTGCATGGCGAACAGCCGCCCCTTGGCAAAGGCATAAGACGCGAAATCGTCATAGCGATCCAGATGGTCTGGCGTGATGTTGATCAGTGCCGCCGCTTCACACGCAAGAGAGCGGGTGAGGTCGATCTGGTAACTGCTCAGCTCGAACACATAGACGCCGCCTTCCGGCAACGGAGCACGGCCAAGAACGGGCAGGCCGATGTTGCCCCCCATCAGGGCGGGCACACCTGCCTGGTCCAGCAGATGGAATACCAGCGCCGTCGTGGTGGATTTGCCATTGGTGCCGGTGATGCCAACCACGCGGTGCGCTGGCAGTTCCGCACGCGCCAGCGCGAAAAGTTCAATATCGCCGATAACCGGCACCCCGGCGGCGCGCGCACGTTCCCCAATAGGGTGGGTATTCAGCGGAACACCGGGGGAGACGACAATGCCATCGAACCCGACCAGATCGATTTCCAGCGGGTCGGCTATCGTGCAGCGATCGGCCAGCGCTTCACGCGGTTCCTCGCGCCTGTCCCACGCAGTTACGCGCGCTCCGCTGGCCAGCAGCGTTTCCACTGTGGCCATCCCGGAGCGGGCGAGCCCTAGCACGCAGTAGTTCTTGTCGGAAAAGACCTTGGCCTTGATCACCTGAGCTTCAACGTGGCCAGCCCGATCACGGCAAGGACGATGGCGATGATCCAGAAGCGGATCACAACCTTGCTCTCGCTCCAGCCGAGCTGTTCAAAATGGTGGTGGATGGGAGCCATGCGGAATACCCGCCGACCGGTGCGCTTGAACCAGAATACCTGGATAATGACGCTCACTGCCTCGAGCACGAACAACCCGCCGATAATGCCCAGCACGATCTCGTGATGGCTGGCAACGGCAATTGCGCCCAGCGCGCCGCCAAGCGCAAGCGAGCCGGTGTCTCCCATGAAGACGGCGGCGGGCGGCGCGTTGTACCACAAAAAGGCGAGGCCAGCGCCCATGATGGCTGTGCACATGATGGACAATTCCCCGGCGGGGAGAACCTGGGGAATACCAAGATATTCGGAGAAGTCGGCGCGGCCCACCAGATAGCAGATCAGCGCAAATGCGCCCGCCGCGATCACCACCGGCATGGTGGCAAGCCCATCCAGCCCGTCCGTCAGGTTCACCGCGTTCCCAGCGCCAACGATCACCGTCGCAGCGAAGGGATAAAACAACCATCCCAGTTCCAGACCGGTGTCGGACAGAAACGGCAGGTAAAGCTCGGTGGAGCCGACTTCCTGCACGATGATATAGGTGGCAATCCCTGCCACGATAAACTCACCCAGCAATCGCACCCTGCCCGGCACGCCCTTGTGGCTGCGTTTGGAAACCTTGTCGTAATCGTCAAGGAAACCGATAATTCCGAAGCCCAGCGTCACGGCCAGGCACGCCCACAAAAACGGGTTGGACAAGTCCATCCACAAGATCATCGAAATCGACAGGGCCGTAAGGATCATCAGGCCGCCCATCGTTGGCGTGCCGACTTTCTTCTGATGCGATTCCGGCCCGTCGGCGCGGATCGGCTGACCCTTGCCCTGACGCACGCGCAGCATGTTGATGAACTTCGGGCCGATGATCAGGCCGATCAACAATGCGGTCATCATGGCCGCGCCAGCACGGAATGTCTGGTAACGGACGAGGTTGAAGATTCCCTCGAAGTTCAACATTTCGGCGAGAAGATAGAACATGGGTGCGCGCGTCAGCCTTCCCTGGCTGTAAAATGATCCACGACGCGGGCCAGCCCTACCGAGTTGGAACCCTTCACAAGCACGGCATCTCCGCCGGCCAGTCCGAATTCCTGCAAGGCAGCAATTGCCTCACCCGCGTTATCGCAATGGGCAAAGCTTACGCCCTTGCCAAGCGCCTTGGCAGGGTCTTTCCCCATTTCCCGCGCAAGGGCCAGCATCTCCGCGCCCACCAGCACCACGTGATCAACATTGGCGGCCGTGATCGGCTCCAGCAACTGGGCATGGAACGCCGGGGCAAAATCGCCCAGTTCCTTCATGCTGCCCAGCACCGCGACGCGGCGCGTGGCAGGGGTTTGCCCCAGTTGCGCCAGCGTGGCGCGCATGGAAGCAGGATTGGCGTTGTAGCTTTCATCGATCAGCAGCGCATGGCCGCCCGGCACTTTCGCCCGAACCCGGGCGCCGCGCCCTTTCAGGCCGCCCATTTCCGCCAAGGCAAGGCCAGCCGAACCCAGATCGCCGCCTGCCGCATAAACCGCGGCCATGACGCACAGTGCATTGTCGATCCAGTGTTCGCCCGGCTCGGCCACGGTGAAGCATAGCCGCATATCCCCCATGGCCGCCGTCACCAGCGAACCGCCCGAACCATCCGGCACGGCATCAAGCAGGCGCAGGTCCGCATTCTCGCTGCGACCGAACGCGATAATTTTCACGCCTTTGGCACTGGCCGCATCGCGCAATTGTGCGAACTGTTCCACATCGGCGGGGATCA
>MDTG01371596.1_pt1 | contig 36005 bp, 32 predicted proteins | sample 811421 | NCBI WGS metagenome assembly MDTG01 (sample SAMN05326645, study PRJNA326480) | marine metagenome | isolation source: seawater | place: Pacific Ocean: South East | collected 2011
ATGATGCCCGAGTAGAAGTCGACGTTCGGGAACAGCTTCTTGTCCACGAAGTAATCGTCCTCGAGCGCCTGCTTTTCGAGCTCCTTGGCAACCTGCAGGATCGGGTTGTTCTCGATCCCCATGAGGTCGAGAACCTCGTCTGCGGACTGCTTCATCACCGTCGCGCGCGGGTCGCGGTTCTTGTAGACGCGGTGACCGAAGCCCATCAGGCGGAACGGGTCGTCCTTGTCCTTGGCGCGTGCGATGAACTCGGGGATGCGATCGACGTGCCCGATGGTCTTGAGCATCTCGAGGCAGGCCTGGTTGGCGCCACCGTGCGCCGGACCCCACAGACACGCGATGCCGGCCGCGATGCAGGCGAAGGGGTTCGCCCCCGAGGAGGACGCCAGGCGCACGGTCGAGGTCGAGGCGTTCTGCTCGTGGTCGGCGTGCAGCGTGAAGATCCGGTCCATCGCGCGGCTCAGGATCGGGTCGACCTGGTAGGGCTCGGCCGGCACGCTGAAGCACATGTGCAGGAAGTTGGCCGCGTAGCTCAGGTCGTTGCGCGGATACACGAAGGGCTGGCCGATGGAATACTTGTAGGCCCATGCCGCGATGGTCGGCATCTTCGCGATCAGGCGGTGCGAGGCGATCTCGCGCTGCTTGGGGTCCGAGATGTCGGTGCTGTCGTGGTAGAACGCCGACATCGCGCCGACCACGCCCACCATGGTCGCCATCGGGTGCGCGTCCCGGCGGAAGCCACGGAAGAAGTACTGCATCTGCTCGTGCAGCATGGTGTGGCGGGTGATGGTGTTCTCGAACTTCTCGAGCTCGGCCGCCGACGGAAGCTCGCCGTAGAGCAGCAGGTAGCAGACCTCGAGGTAGTGCGACTTGCCGGCCAGCTGGTCGATGGGGTAGCCGCGGTGCAGCAGCTCGCCCTTGTTGCCGTCGATGAAGGTGATGGTGCTGTCGCAGCTGGCGGTCGAGGTGAAGCCCGGGTCATAGGTGAAGACACCGGCCTGCGCGTAGAGCTTGCGGATGTCGACCACGTCCGGCCCGGCGGTCGGCGAGTAGATCGGAAGATCGTAGGTCTGATCGCCGATCGTCAGCGTCGCGGATTTCGTCGGAGTTTCAGCCATGCTTATGCGTTCCTTTCGAAATGGCCCGGGCGCCCCTTGGGTGCCCGTGGCGGTGTTCCTTCACATGGCCTTCGAGACGTTCCGGGAAACGCTCTTTCAGGCCCTTACCCCGTCTCGGAGCTTGCTGCCTGCCGGATCCGGAGGAGGCTTTCCTCCTTGCCGAGCACCAGCATCATGTCGAATACGCTCGGGGTGACGCTGCGACCGGCGAGGGCTGCACGCAAGGGCCCGGCAAGCTTGCCGAATTTGGTCCCCTGTGCGTCAGCGAATTCGGCCATCGTCTCCTCGAGCTTCTCCCGCGACCAGCTAGCATTTTGCAGCTGCGGCGTCAACGCAGCCAGTATACCACGGGATACAGGGTCGAGTGCCTTCGCCGCCTTCTCGTCCGGCTCGATTGGCGAGGATGTCAAAACGAACTCCGCCTTTTCAAGGAGTTGCGGAAGGGTCTTCGCGCGGTCTTTCAGGCAGTACATGCCTCGCAGCAGCCCATCCTTTTGTCCTTCGCTCAGCGCAGGCTGCCCCGATGCCGCGAGGTAAGCTTCGATTTCATGCAGCAGTGCAGCATCGTCGGCGACCGCGATCTGCTGGCCGCAGAGATTCTCGAGCTTCTTGAAGTCGAAGCGCGCGGGCGACTTGCCGATTCCCGACAGGTCGAACCACTCGGTGGCCTGCGCATCGGTGAAGAACTCGTCGTCGCCGTGGCTCCAGCCGAGCCGCGCAAGGTAGTTGCGCATCCCGGCCGAGGGGTAGCCCAGCTTCTGGTATTCGTCGACGCCGAGCGCACCGTGGCGCTTCGAGAGTTTCTTGCCGTCGGGCCCGTGGATCAGCGGGATATGCGCATAGACCGGAAGATCCCAGCCCATCGCGGTGTAGATGCCCATCTGCCGCGCAGCGTTGTTCAGGTGGTCGTCGCCACGGATCACATGGGTCACGCCCATGTCGTGATCGTCGACGACGACGGCGAGCATGTAGACCGGCGAGCCGTCCGAGCGCAGCAGGATCATGTCGTCGAGCTGGTCGTTGCGGATGGTGACGCGGCCCTGCACCTCGTCCTCGATCACCGTTTCGCCCTCCATCGGGGTCCGGAGCCGGATCACGTAGGGCGCGTCGGGGTGGGTCGCGGGATCGGCGTCGCGCCACGGGCTCTGGAACAGCGTTGACCGGCCTTCTTCCTTGGCCTTCTCGCGAAAGGCCGAGATTTCCTCCTGCGACGAGAAGCATTTGTAGGCGGCGCCCTTGGCAAGCAGCTCCCGGGCGACCTCGGCGTGACGGTCGGCGCGCTCGTATTGGCTCACCACTTCGCCGTCGTGGTCGAGGCCAAGCCAGTCGAGGCCCTTGAGGATCGCCTCGGTCGCCTCCGGGGTCGAACGCGCGCGGTCGGTGTCCTCGATCCGCAGCAGGAACCGGCCGCCCCGGCCACGGGCATAGAGCCAGTTGAACAGCGCCGTGCGGGCCCCGCCGATGTGCAGGAAGCCGGTCGGGGACGGCGCGAAACGGGTGACGACGGACATGGGTTCTTAACCTCTCGGTAACCAAGGGGAGGATAGCGTTTGCGGCGTTCCTAACCAGCGGACGGGACGGGGGCAAGTATGCGGCAGATCGCGGCGTGGATGCAGGCCGGACTGAGCGGCCAGCGCGGGCATCTGTTCCCATGGGTGCCGGTGGCGCTCGCGGGCGGGATCGGCCTCTACTTCGCCTTGCCGGAAGAGCCGCCGGTCTGGGGGCTGATCGGCGCGGCGCTTGCGGGGGCGCTCGTGCTGGTCCTGTCGCGGCGGCTCGGGGTGGGGCACGCGCCCCTTGCCGTCGCGGCGGGGCTCGTCGCCCTTGGCGTTTCGCTGGCGGGCGCGCGGGCGCATTGGGTGGCGGGTCCGCAGCTGGGCTTCCGCTACTACGGGCCGATCGAGGGGCGGATCGTCGCCATCGACCGCTCCGCCTCGGACGCGCTTCGGCTGACGCTCGACCGCGTCGTGCTGCGCCGGATGGCGCCGCAGGAGACCCCGGCGCGGGTCCGCGTCTCGCTGCACGGAGAGCAGGGGTTTCTCGATCCCTTTCCCGGGCAGACGGTGATCCTGACGGGGCATCTCTCGCCACCGGGAGGCGCGGCGGAGCCCGGAGGCTTCGACTTCCGGCGACATGCCTGGTTCCTGCGCCTGGGGGCGGTCGGCTACACGCGAACGCCGGTCCTGCTGTTGGTTCCCCGGCCTGACAGGGTGACGCTCACCGGCCTCCGCATGGCGCTGTCGGCGCGGGTGCAGGCGGCGCTGCCCGGCGAGGCCGGGGCCTTTGCCGCCGCCGTGATGACGGGCGATCGCAAGGGCATGGCCCGCGAGACGGTCGAGGCGCTGCGCCATAGCAACCTCGCGCATCTTCTCGCCATCTCCGGGCTGCACATGGGGCTTCTGACCGGCTTCGTCTTCGGCGCTGTTCGGCTGGCATTGCTCGTGCCGGCCCGGACGCGCCACCATGTGCCCGGAAAGAAGATCGCGGCAGCGCTGGCGTTGCTCGCGGCCTGCGGCTATCTCGCGCTGTCGGGCGGCAACGTTGCCACCGAACGGGCCTTCGTCATGGTGGCAGTCATGCTGTTCGCCGTGCTCTTCGACCGACGTGCCCTGTCTTTGCGCGCGGTCGCGCTCGCGGCGCTGATCGTCCTGGCGCTGCGGCCCGAAGCGCTGCTGGGGCCCGGTTTCCAGATGTCCTTTGCAGCAACCATCGCGCTGGTGAGCGTGTTCGGTGCCCTGCGCGAGATCGGCGCGGAGCGGCGTGCGCCGGGCTGGCTGAGGCCGGTCATCGCCCTCGTGGTTTCGTCGGTCACGGCGGCGGCGGCCACGGCCCCCATCGCGATGGCGCATTTCAACCTCGTCTCGCACTACGGGCTCGTAGCCAACCTCACCACCGTTCCGATCATGGGTCTTGTCGTCGTGCCGATGGCCGTGGTCGCGGCGCTGCTCATGCCGCTCGGGCTGGACTGGCTGGCCTTCGCCCCGATGCGGCTCGGACTGGAGTGGATACTCCTCGTCGCCCGCACCGTCTCGGGTTGGGAGGGTGCCGTGGGCCACATCGTCGCCCCCGGCCCATCGGTTCTGCCGCTGATCGCCGTGGGAGGACTGATGCTCTGCCTTTGGCGCGGCGGCCTGCGGTGGGCCGGGCTCGCGCCGATCTGCCTCGCCCTTGCGCTCTGGACCACGGCGAAGCGGCCCGACATCCTGATCTCGGACACCGGCACCCTTGTGGGGGTGATGACCGACCGGGGTCGTGCGCTGACCCGCGAACGCGGGGCCGGGTTTCTCGCGGGGATCTGGCTCGAGAACGACGGCCGGCCCGGAGATCAGGCCGAGGCCGCGGCGCTCTGGCCCGGTGGCGCACCGCAGCGCATTGCCCGTATGACGCTGCCCGGTCTCGGCATCACGCATCTGCAGGGCAAGCGCGCGGCGCAGGCCTTTGCCGGCTGCGCGCCCCGCGAGATCGTCGTGGCGAGCGTGGATCTTCCCGAGATACCCGGCTGCGACATCTACGATCCGGCCCGCCTGCGGCGCACCGGTTCCGTCGCAGTGTGGCTTGCGCCGGACGGCCCGCGCATCGAGACCGCTGCAGGCGCGCGCCTTTGGCACGGCCGCTGAACGGTCGGCTCAGTAGGTGCGGATCAGCCCCACGAGCCTGCCCTGAATCTTCACCGAACCGACCGGCAGCACGCGCGGCTCGAACTGGGGATTGGCCGCCTCGAGCACGATGGTGTCGCCCTTGCGGCGGAAACGCTTCAATGTCGCCTCGTATCCTTCGACCTGCGCGACGACGATCTCGCCGTTCTCGGCGGCGCCGGTTTCGCGGATGATGACCACGTCACCGTCATTGATCCCCGCACCGATCATCGAGTCGCCCGTCACCTCGAGCGCGAAATGTCTTGCATTGGCCGTCAGCATGGCACCGGGGACGGCGATGTTGGGCGGGTTGTCGGCAATCGACTGGATCGGCTCGCCGGCGGCGATGCGGCCGAGCAGCGGCAACTCAAGCGCCTCGATGCTGCTCACCGGCTGTGCCTGCGCGGGCTGGCTGTCGGGGCGGTCTCCGTCGATCACCTCGGGCCGGAAGCCCGACGGTTTCCCGCCGAGGCTTTCTGGCAGCTTCACGATCTCGATGGCGCGGGCGCGATGGGCCAGCCTGCGAATGAAGCCGCGCTCCTCGAGCGCCGTGATCAGGCGGTGGATGCCCGACTTCGAGCGCAAGTCCAGCGCTTCCTTCATCTCGTCGAAGCTGGGTGGCACGCCATCGCGTTGCAGCCGCTTGTTGATGAAGTCCAGAAGGTCGAGCTGTTTCTTGGTCAGCATGATTTTTTCCCGCCATTATCTGCCTTTGTTCTACACATGTTCACTTTTTGTGTCAACATGTGAAGCGGCGGTCTTGTATCAGAGCCGAACGATCTCGACCTCGTCGCCTTGGCTGCGCGCGGGATCATGCGGCGGGCGCACGACCAGCGCGTCCGACGCGCCAAGCACGCTCAGCAACGAGCTGTCCTGTCGGTCGAACACCTTGGCGCCGCCGGCCCCGAGGCGGGCCCGCATGTAGTGTTCGCGGGGGCCGTTCGCGCCGATATCGGCGGCGAGTTTGATCGTTTCGCGCGCCGCCGGTGCAGCGCCCAGTCCGAGCATCGCGCGGATCACCGGCGCCATGAAGATATGCCCGCAAACCATTGCAGATACCGGATTTCCCGGAAGCCCGAGCATCATCGCCTCGCCCAGCCGGCCGGACATGAGCGGCTTGCCCGGACGCATCGCCACCTTGTGGAAGGCGCGGTCGAGTCCCATGCTCTCGGCCACCGTCGCGACAAGGTCGTGATCGCCCACCGAGGCGCCGCCGATGGTGATGACCAGATCGGCGTCATCGACAAGCCCGAGCACCGTGCGCAGGGCGCTTTCGCTGTCGCGGGCAATAGGCAGGAGCCGGGGCTCGGCGCCGAGGTCTGTCAGCAAGGCATGCAGTCCGAAGGTGTTCGATACGATGATCTGGTCGGGACCGGGTGTTTCGCCCGGCATGACGAGTTCGTCGCCGGTCGACACCAGCGCGACCCTGGGGCGTCGCGTGACCGGCACATGGGCCACGTTCATGGCGGCCAGAAGGGCGATGTCCTGCGGCCCGAGCCGGCGTGGCGCCGGAATCGTCTCACCGACCTTGAAGTCGCCGCCGTGCGGCCGAATGTTGGTTCCGGCCCCGAGCCGATCGGTAATGGTGATCTGGTCGCCGGTCCGGTCGACATCTTCCTGAATCACAACGGTTTTCGCGCCATTCGGGACGGGAGCGCCGGTGAAGATGCGCACGGCGTCTCCGGGGCCGACGTGGCCCGGGAACGCACTCCCGGCCGCGGCTTCGCCGATGACCCTGAAGGTCATGCCGGGGGCTGCCTCCGCCACGGCGTAGCCATCCATCGCGGAGGCCGAGAACGGCGGCTGGTCACGGTTCGCGGTGACCGGACGGGCAAGAACGCGGCCGGCTGCCTGGAGCAGAGGGACCTCTTCGACTTCCAGCGGCCTGACGAGGGCGAACAGCTTGTCGAGCGCTTCCGATACCGGGATCATGTCGCCTCGTAACGCCCTGACTTTCCGCCATCTTTCAGGACCACGCGGATGCCGCCGATCTCCATGGCCTTGTCGACGGCCTTGGCCATGTCATAGACGGTCAGCGCCGCGGTCGAGACGGCGGTCAGCGCCTCCATCTCGACACCGGTCTGGCCGGTGGTCTTGACCGTTGCCTCGATCCGCAGCCCCGGAAGATCGGCGTCCGGGGTCAGATCGACCGTCACCTTGGTCACGGGAAGCGGATGGCACAGCGGGATCAGCTCCGGCGTCTTCTTCGCGCCCATGATCCCGGCGAGCCGTGCAACGCTGATCACATCGCCCTTCTTGGCACGACCTTCGGTAATGATTTCAAAGGTTTCGGGCGCCATCTTTACCCAGCCTTCGGCGGTGGCGATGCGGGCGGTGACGGCCTTGTCGGAGACGTCGACCATGTGGGCGTCGCCCTTGGCGTCGAAATGGGTGAGCCCGCTCATGCCGCCACCGGGTCCTTCAGCAGTGTCCGCGTCGCGTCTTCGACGTTCTCCTGCCGCATCAGGCTTTCGCCGATCAGGAACGCCCGCGCCCCGTAGCCAGCCATGTCGGCGAGATCGGCGGGGGTGTTCAGACCGGATTCGGAGATCAGCAGACGATCAGACGGCACCATCGTCGACAGCACGCGCGTCGTCTCGAGCGTGGTCTCGAAGGTCTTGAGATTGCGGTTGTTCACGCCCATCAGCGGTGATTTCAGCTTGAGCGCGCGTTCGAGCTCCGCGGCATCGTGAACCTCGATCAGCGCGTCCATGCCCCAGGCGTTGGCCGCGTCTTCGAGTTCGGCCGCCTGCGCATCGGAGACCGAGGCCATGATGATCAGGATGCAGTCGGCCCCGAGCGCACGCGCCTCGGCGACCTGGTAGGTGTCATACATGAAGTCCTTGCGCAGCGCCGGCAGCGACGTGGCCGCGCGCGCCTCGGTGAGAAAGGACTTGGCGCCTTGGAAAGAGGGCGTATCGGTCAGCACCGAGAGGCAGGTTGCGCCGCCGCGCTCGTAGGCCGCTGCAAGCGTCGCCGGGTGAAAATCCTCGCGGATCAGCCCCTTGGAAGGCGACGCCTTCTTGACTTCGGCGATCAGACCGTAGCCCGTTTCCGCCGCCTTGCGCAGAGCGCCGGCGAAGGGACGGATCGGGCCGGCGGCCTTCGCCTCGGCCTCGATCTCCGACAGCGGCTTCACGGCCTTGTCGGCGGCAATCTCTTCCAGCTTGTAGGCCTTGATCTTGTCGAGGATCGTCAGGGTCATGGGCAGGCCTCCTCCGGCGTCGTCCAGTTGATCGGCGGTTCACCCTTCGCAATAAGCCACTCGTTCACCCGCGAAAAGGGGCGCGATCCGAAAAAGCCGCGCCGCGCCGAGAGTGGCGAGGGATGAGGGGCGCGCAGCACGAGGTGGTCGTTGCCGAGAATGTGCTTGTCGAAGCCTTGTGCGTGTTTCCCCCAGAGGATGAAGGCGCGGGGTCGATCTGAAAGAAATTCAATAGTTTGCGATGTAAGCTTCGACCAGCCGAGACGGGCATGCGCCCCGGCGTTGCCGGCCGGAACCGTGAGCGAGGTGTTAAGCAGCAGCACACCCTGGCGGGCCCAGAAGCGCAGGTCGCCGTTTGGTGGCACGGCCCCGAACTCGGCCTCGAGCTCCTTGTAGATGTTGCCGAGGGAACGCGGCAACGGGCGCACGTCGGGCGCGACCGAAAAGGCCAGCCCATGCGCATGGCCGGGCGTCGGGTAGGGATCCTGTCCGAGGATTACGACGCGGACATCGTCGGGCGCGCAGGCCTTGAGCGCCGCGAAGACCTGCGGCGCGGGCGGCAGCACGTCCCGGGTCTCGGCCGCCAGCGCCGCCTCGATCCGTGGCAGGTCGTCCCGGAAGAAGGGCAGCGCAGCCCATGCCTTCGGCGGGGTCATGCGGCCTTCTGCGTGGCGGAAGCCAGCGCGGTTACCTTGCCCTTCGCCGCGCCGCTGTCGATGCTCTGGCGCGCCATGGCGACGCCCTCGCGCAGGTCGGCGGCCTTGCCGGATACCACAAGTGCTGCGGCGGAATTCAGCAGCACCGCGTCGCGGTAGGCGGTCTGGGCGCCATCGAGCAGTGCACGGAAGGCCTTGGCGTTCTCGGAGGGGGTGCCGCCGACGATTTCCTCGAAGGGATGCTCGGGCAGGCCGGCGTCCTCGGGGTGCAGCTCGACCTCGCGGACGCTGCCGTCTTCCTCGAGCGCCGCGACCCAGCTCACCCCGGAGATTGCCAGCTCGTCGGTGCCATCCGAGCCGTGCACCAGCCACGCCCGCTCGGAGCCGAGCTGGCCCAGTGTCTCGGCCATCGGGCGAATGAGCTCGCGCGAGAAGGCGCCAGTGAGCTGACGCTTGACGCCCGCGGGATTGGTGATCGGCCCGAGGATGTTGAAGATGGTGCGGGTGCCGAGCTCGATGCGCACCGGGGCGACGTGCTTCATCGCCGGGTGGTGCATCGGCGCCATCATGAAGCAGATGCCGACCTCTTCTAGGATGGGGGCGATGGCCTTGGCGGGCAGCATGACCTCGATCCCCATCTGGCCAAGCGCGTCGGCCGAGCCGGATTTCGACGACAGGTTGCGGTTGCCGTGCTTGGCCACGGTCACGCCGGCGCCGGCCACGACAAAGGCGGTGGCGGTCGAGATGTTCAGCGTGCCCTTGCCGTCGCCGCCGGTGCCGACGATGTCGATGGCGCCCGCGGGCGCGGTCACCGGGTTGCACTTGGCGCGCATCACGCTCGCGGCGGCGGTGTATTCGTCGACCGTCTCGCCCCGGGTGCGCAGTGCCATGAGCAGCCCGCCCATCTGAGCGGGGGTGGCCTCACCCTCGAACAGCACGTCAAAGGCGGTTTCCGCCTCGGCGCGGGTCAGGGGCCGGCTGGCGGCGGTGCCGATCAACGGCTTCAGTCGGTCGCTCATGCGGGGACCTTCATCGTATCGAGGAAATTCTGGATCAGCGCGTGACCATGTTCCGAGGCAATGCTCTCGGGGTGGAACTGCACGCCGTGGATGGGCAGGTCGCGGTGACGCAGCCCCATGATGGTGCCGTCCTCGAGCCAGGCGTTGGCGATCAGGCAGTCGGGCAGGCTGTCGCGCTCGACCACGAGGCTGTGGTAGCGCGTCGCCTCGAACGGCGAAGGCAGCCCGGCGAAGACGCCGGTGCCGTCGTGGTGCACGAGGCCCATCTTGCCGTGCACGATCTCGGCATGCTGCACGACCTTGCCGCCGAACGCCTGTCCGATGGTCTGATGGCCGAGGCAGACACCGAAGAGCGGGACGCCGGTTTCCGCGGCGGCCTCGGTCAGCGCGAGGCAGATGCCCGCCTGGTCCGGGTCGCAGGGGCCGGGGCTCAGCAGGATGCCGGTGGGCTTCAGCGCCATCGCCTCCTGCACGTTCAGCGCGTCGTTTCGCCAGACCTGCGTCTCGACCCCCAGCTCGCCGACGTAGTGGACGAGGTTGTAGGTAAAGCTGTCATAATTGTCGATGAGCAGGAGCATGTGACATTCTCGGTCTGGAAGGAGGTTCGCTGTCCGGGCTATACATGCGCCCGGACAAGGTGCAGCGTCAAGGGCATGCGCCGGGACAGTGGCCGGGACAGGGCCACCGGGCAGAACGGGGGCAAAAGAGCGCATGGGCAAGGGCTTTCTCGCGGGCGCGGTGATGGGCACGGCGGTCTCGATCCTCGGGGCCGGGGTGGTGGCGGTCGTCGTAGGTCCGCCCGAGCGGCAGCCAGCGTCTCCGGAGGTCGCGACGGACACCACGGCGCCGTCCATCGCTGAGCCGGACGCACCAGGTGCACCGGGCGTGTCCGCGCCCGAGGTGAGTGAGGCCGAGACCATGGAGAAGCCCTCGGCGCCCGTGCCGGATGTGCTTCCGGAAAACGCGCCGGTCGCCTCCGATGCGCCTCCGGCGCCCGAGGACCCGGAGCCGGAGGCCGCGCCGTCGCGCATGGCGCCCACCACCCCCGCGACCTCCCGAGACGAGCCGGCGGCGCCTGCCGCTCCGTCAAGTGAGCCGGCGCCCCTTGCGGAGACCGGTGACACGCCACCCGAAACGGTGACGGAGCTCACGCCTCCGTTGGAGCCCGTTGAACCGGACGAGGCGCCGTCGGTAGGCGACGTGGCGCTTGGCGAGGTCCCGAAGCGCGCCGAGACCGCATCGCCCGCAGTGGCCGGGGCTGAGAGCGCGCCCGTCGAAAGCTCGAGCGACACGCCCCCCGAAATGGTCACCGCCGTTGATGCGCCGGAGACGCCGGCGGCGCCCGAAACCGGAACTCCGGATGCGCGGATCGACATGGCTGCGCCGGACCGCGCCGAGGCGACCGCGCCGATCGCGCCTGCCTCCGATGTCACGCCCGATCTCGCCACCGTGACGCCGGAGCCGCCGCTGCCGGCCCAGCGGCCCGAGGCGCCCGACACAGTCTCACCGGTCGAGGACGCACCCGCGCCCCCGGAGCCAGAGGTGCAGGGCGCGGAAAGCGCGCAGGAGACCGCCAGCGCCCGGCCCGCGATCGGCACGCCGGCCCGGTCGCTTCTGGAGCGTGACAGCGCGTCGAGCAGTCGCCTGCCGAGCATTGGCGATACCCCGGAGGACACGGAAGCCGCGCCCGAGGCCGAAGCGCAGGACAAGCCGCCGCTTGAACGCTTCGCGGCCGACGTCGACGTTGCGGCGGACGAGCCGCGCATGGCGATCGTGCTGATCGACGACGGCGTGGGGCCGCTCGGTCCCGATACCGTCGGCGAGTTCCCGTTTCCGGTCAGCTTCGCGATCTCGCCGTCGCATCCAGATCCGGCCGCCGCCGCCCGCGGCTACCGCGGACGTGGGTTCGAGGTGCTGGCCGTGGCCGGGGCCCCCGAGGGCGCGCAGGCCAGCGATGTCGAGGTGTCGCTCGGAGGCGCGCTCGATGCGGTTCCGGAAGCGGTCGCGGTGCTCGAGGACCCGGACATGGGGCTTCAGGCGTCGCGCGCGGTGTCCGAGCAGGCGGCGCAGATCCTGCTGGCCTCGGGGCACGGTTTGCTGATGTTGCCGAACGGTCTGAACACCGGGCAGGCGCTGGCGCTTCGCGAGGGCGTGCCCTCGGCCACGGTGTTCCGCGATTTCGACGGCGAGGGGCAGGACCCGCGCGTGATGCGCCGGTTCCTCGATCAGGCGGCGTTCAAGGCGCGGCAGGAGGGCGCGGTGGTGATGATGGGGCGGCTGCGCGCCGACACAGTCTCGGCGCTGCTGCTCTGGGGCCTGCAGGACCGGGCGACCAGCGTCGCCATGGTGCCGATCTCGGTGGTGCTGCGCGAGAGCCTTGCCGACGACTAACGGGGACGGGGCGCGAGGGCTCAGGCCCGGTCGGCCCAGCGCGCAAGGGCCGTCTGCAGGTCGCCGTATCCGGTGAAACGGCGTTCGAACCGAAGACCGAGCCGCGCGGCATGTGCCTCGGCCTGCGCCGTGAGCGCCGGATCGTCGGTCTGTGCCTGGTACACGAGCTTCTCGTAATTGCCGAAATACATGTCGCGCAGTGCCGGGTGACGGTCGAGCCCAAGCGGCTCCCAGACGAAGGCATCGAACTGGCGCACGAGAAAATCGGTGAGGTAGAAGCTCGTCGGCTCGTCGATCTCGGCAAAGCGGTCGAGGCCCTCGTAGAAGGCGTAGCAGTGCGGGCCCGCGATCATCTCGACGCCCAGCGCGTCGCAGGCGGCCTGCAACCGCCCGCCGGTGCCGCAATCGGCATAGACGACGCAGATGCGGTCGTAGGCATCGCGATGTTTCGCGACGGCGGCGCGCACCGCGTCGGTGATCTTTTCGGGATGGTTGTGCAGGATGGCGGGCAGGCAGGTGAGGTCGAGATGATCCCAGCCCGTCTGCCGCTTGAGGTCGACGATCTCGCGGGCGAGCGCGCCGCAGGCGATCAACAGGACCCGACCCCGGCCCGCAGGCGCAAGGCCCTTGCGGGTCAGTGTCGCGTCATCGGGCGCGGAACGGTCAGGCGTGTCCGTCATCCGGCGCGACCGGGGACATCGCCCACCGGACGAGCAGGGCCGCGGCCAGAAGCACGGGGATCACGGTGCCTGCGCCCCAGGACAGGAACGCCCAGATGGTCAGCCCCGACATCGCCAGAACCGCGATGATGAGGGTCACGAGTTGTGTCACCGGCATGATCGACTCCTTTCGCGTACTCGAAAGATAGGCGCTTGGGCCTTACAATTAAAGCCAATTCCGCTCCTGTCGATGTATTCCGCCAAATTCCGCCACGTGGCGCCCGCCTCCGAAGGCTTGGTTCAGGATACGTGACAGGGGCCAGGTCGTGAGCTTCCGGACCCCTGCATGCTCCCGTCCGGTCAGCCCGTGGCGCGCTGGTTGTGGCGCCGCGCGAGCAGGTCCTTGGCGGTCTCGACGGCCACCGCCGCGTCGCGGCAGTAGGCATCGGCGCCGATGGCCTTGCCGAATTCCTCGTTGAGCGGCGCGCCGCCCACCAGAACGACGTAGTCGTCGCGAATGCCCTGTTCGACCATCGCGTCGATCACGACCTTCATGTAGGGCATCGTCGTGGTCAGCAGCGCCGACATGCCGATGATGTCGGCTTTCTCGTTGGCGGCGGCCTCGATGTAGTTCTCGACAGGGTTGTTGATGCCGAGGTCGACGACCTCGAACCCGGCGCCTTCCATCATCATCGCCACAAGGTTCTTGCCGATGTCGTGGATGTCGCCCTTGACCGTGCCGATCACCATCTTGCCGATGGTCGGCGCGCCGGTCTCGGCCAGCAGCGGCTTGAGGATGCGCATGCCGCCTTTCATCGCGTTCGCTGCAAGCAGCACCTCGGGCACGAACAGGATACCGTCGCGGAAGTCGTGGCCCACGATGGTCATGCCGCCGACGAGCGCCTTGGTGAGGATGTCGTAGGGCTGCCAGCCGCGCTCGAGAAGGATGTTTACGCCTTCCTCGATCTCGTCCTTCATGCCGTCGTAGAGGTCGTCGAACATCTGCTCGACCAGCTCTTCGTCGTTCAGCTCGCTCAGGATGATGTCGTCTTCTTCGTCGGACATGCGCGTTTCCCTGGGTTTGGGCGTGGCTTGGCACGCGGGGTCTGGGATTCTTCCTGCGACCGGATGGCCGAAGGCGCTTGGATGTTTGCGACACGCGCGGGTCCGCCAGCGACCTGTGGCGGTCTGCGTTGCACGTGTTCCTCTTATGTTCTACCATGGAGCCATGAGTCATAGCCAGCGTTTCGTTCCGCAAGACCGCCGTCCCGGACGTGGGGCCGCCAGCCGCGAGAGCGGCCGGTTCGAGCGGCTGCACTACGAGGACACCTCTGACGGCTGGGACATTCCCGAAGAGCTGCCGCCCCTGCGCACGAGCGTCAGCGACGAGCGGCCGCGCAGCCTCATCAACTACGTCGCCTCGCCCGACATCCCGTTCGACCGGACCATCAACCCCTATCGCGGTTGCGAGCATGGCTGCATCTACTGCTTCGCGCGACCGACGCATGCCTACCTCGGGCTCTCGCCGGGGCTCGATTTCGAGACCCGGCTGGTGGCGCGCCCCGATGCCCCCGAGGTGCTGGCGCGCGAGTTGAGATCGCGCCGCTACAGGGTCGCGACCCTCGCCATCGGCACCAACACCGATCCCTACCAGCCGATCGAGCGCGACCGTGGCATCATGCGCGCCTGTCTCGAGGTGCTGCGCGACTTTCGCCACCCGGTGGCCATCGTCACCAAGGGCACGCTGATCGAGCGCGACATCGACATCCTGTCAGACATGGCCGGGCAGGGGCTCGCGCGGGTCGGAATCTCGGTCACCACGCTGGATGCGGGGCTCGCCCGGCGGATGGAGCCGCGGGTGCCATCCCCGGCGCGGCGGCTGGCCACGGTCCGGCGCCTGTCCGAGGCGGGCATCGAGGTGCGGCTGATGGTGTCTCCAGTGGTGCCCGCGCTCACCGATCACGAGCTCGAGGCGATCCTTGCCGAGGGGGCCGAGGCCGGTGCCAGCGCGGCGAGCTGGATCATGTTGCGGCTGCCGCACGAGGTCTCGCCGCTCTGGCAGGAGTGGCTGGCCGAGCACTATCCCGACCGCGCGGCGCGGGTCATGGCGCGGCTGCGCGAGATGCACGGCGGGCAGGATTACAGCGCCACATGGCACACCCGCATGCGGGGCGAGGGGCACTATGCCCAGATCATTGCGCAGCGGTTTCGCAAGGCCGCGCGCAGGCTCGGTCTGGACCGCGATCTGCCGCCGCTCAGGTGCGATCTCTTCCGACCGCCGCCGCGTGCGGGCGACCAGCTTTCGCTCTTCGACGCGACCTGAGATGTCGCCCGCGCCGGGGGTGCTCGCAATAAATCCAAGTTTTTTTGATGTTTTTTGAAACTGCCTTTTCCGGGGGGCCGTGACTACGGCACTTGCAACGATCCCACAGGGAGGAAGATCATGCCAGTTCCCGGCACCAGCTATTCCGATTTCGAGGCATTCCTGAACTCGGCCGAGTCCATCTACAGCACCCAGCTCACGGCCCTGAACAGCTCCGGCGTCAGCGGCTCCGCGATTGCCGCCGTCGGCGCGATGAACGATGACGGCACCCAGTATATCAACGTCGCGATCACCGTCACCGGGATGGAAGCGAACGCGCCCGTGCCGCAGCACATCCACGGTCTCTTCGACGAGGACGGAAACCCGGCGGACTCGACCACGCCCGACATCACCGACGACGCCGACGGCGACGGCATGGTCGAGGTGCTCGAGGGTCTCGGCGCCTACGGCGACGTGCTGATGCCGCTCACGAACGGTGACGGCGACGCGCCGATGACCGACGCCGACGGCAACTTCACCTACATCATGTCGTTCGACCTGAACGACGCGGCCAACTTCTTCAGCCCGGTTTCGGGTGGTGACTACAACCGCTCCGACATCATGCCGCTCGACTTCCGCGAGATCGTGCTGCACGGCGTCACCGTGCCCGACGGGATCGGCGAGGGCACCGACGGCGAGGTCGACGGTGGCGAGAACGGCTTTACCGCGATCCTTCCCGCGGCGGCCGGCGAACTGGAGATGAGCTCGCTCGAGGATGCGCTGACCCTGCTCGACATGCAGCGTGACGCAGCCGGTGCCGACGTGATGCTTGGCGCGGACGGAGAGACCTACATGGCCACCGACGCCAACGACATGGTCGAGGGCGGCAACGGTGACGACCTGATCACCGGTGCTGGCGGTGACGATTCGCTCACCGGCAATGGCGGTGCGGACACCATCGACGGCGGTGCCGACGATGACCGGATCATGGGCGGTCTCGACGACAACGCCGAGAACGCCGCCGACGACGGCGCGTCGGGCAGCCTTGGCCTCTCGGACTACGACAACGGCTATGCCGGCGGAGCGGGTGACGACACCATCGACGGCGGTGCCGGCGACGACATCATCACCGGTGACGACGACAGCCGCGTGTCCTCGGCCGCGGGCAGCGAGTTCGATGCCGATGCCGACGGCTCCGACGTGATCTATGGCGGTGACGGCAATGACGAGATCCACACCGGCAGCTGGGCCGACGGCGACGACGGCTTCGACAACAGCCACACCGGCATGGCCGACGATAGCGCCTATGGCCAGGGTGGCGACGACATCCTGCGCGGTGCCGGCGGCAACGACTGGCTCGAAGGCAACTCCGGTGACGACAACATGGGCGGCGGTGCCGGCAACGACACCATGCTCGGCGGCTCCGGCAACGACCTGCTGTTCGGCAACGGCGGTATGGATGCGCTTGATGGCGGTGTCGGCAACGACACGCTGCAGGCGGGCGACGGTGATACGAACATGCTGAACCTGGCCGATGCGGGTGCCTCGGGCGCGCTGCCGCTGTCGGAATACGACAACGGCTACGCGGGCGGTGCCGGCAACGACATGATCGAGGGCGGCGACGGTGACGACATCATCACCGGCGACGACGACAGCCGGGTCTCGACGGCGACAGGCGGTGGCTTCAACGCCATGGCCGACGGCTCCGATACCATCTACGGAGGTGCCGGCAATGACGAGATCCACACCGGCAGCTGGGCCGACGGTGACGACGGCTTCGACAACAGCCACACCGGCAATTCGTTCGACTGGGCCTATGGCGGTGACGGCGACGACATCCTGCGGGGCGACAACGGTCGCGACTTCCTGCGCGGCGATGCCGGCAACGACAACATCGGCGGCGGCGGCGGTGCCGACAGCCTCGTGGGTGCCGAGGGCGACGACGTGCTCAACGGCGGCGCGGGCAATGACGTCATCTCCGGCGGCGACGGCAACGACACGGCCGACGGCGGTGATGGCAACGACGCGCTTGGCGGCGGTGCCGGCATGGACATGCTTTCGGGCGGTGCCGGTGACGACGCTCTCGGTGGCGGCGACGGCAACGACACGGTCGACGGCGGCGCGGGCGACGACATCGTCAACGGCGGCAACGGTGACGACATGCTCACCGGCGGCACCGGCAGCGACACCATGGGTGGCGCCGCAGGCGACGACACCGTCATGGGCGGTGACGGCGCCGACAGCCTCGGCGGCGGCGGCGGCATGGACTGGATCGAAGGCGGCGACGGCGACGACGTGATCGGCGCGGGCGCGGCTGACGACCATGTCGACGGCGGCGCAGGCAACGACTTCGTCGCAGGCGGCAACGGCAACGACATGCTCATGGGTGGCTCGGGCGACGACCGCATGGTCGGCGGCTGGGGCGACGACATGATGTCGGGTGGCGACGGTGCCGACACCTTCGTCTTCAACGACATCCGCGACGGCGAGTCCGACGTGGTCACCGACTTCGATGTCTCCGAGGACGTGGTCGAGCTCTTCGGTGTCAGCGCCGACGACCTGACCTTCACCGAGACCACGATGGACGGCATGACCTCGACCATGGTCGAGGCGGACGGTCACATGATCACCTTCGAGGGTGTGACCCAGGCCGAGCTGAGCATGGCCAACATCGAGTTCGTCTGAGACAGGCGCATATCCCGGCGCGCGCATGCGCCGGGATCGACGGGCCGGCTTCCATCGGGGGCCGGCCCTTTTTCTTTGACCGCCGCGAGGGGCGGCGCCCAGTGTTCAGCCGCGACGGCGGCCGCGACGTTCCCGCTTCGGCGCATCGGACGTGTCGCCGGTGCCGTCGCTGTCCGAGCTGAACCCGCCCAGCGTCTCGGCGATCTGCTCGAGCGTGGGGCGCGGCCCCTTGGTGTGGCTTTCGAGCGCGGCCCGCATGGCGCGCAGGTGCTCGGGCATCGTGCCGCAGCAGCCGCCGATGATGCGGGCGCCGGACTCCCACGCCAGGCAGGCGTATTTCGCCATCAGCTCGGGCGTGCCGTTGTAATGGATGTGGCCGTCCTCGTAGCGCGGGATGCCGGCGTTGCCCTTGGCGATGATCGGGCGCTCGGTGCCGGTGGCCGAGAAGCCCAGCACGGTGCGCAGCAGGTCCGCCGCACCGACGCCGCAGTTGGCCCCGAAGGCCAGCGGCGGGTTCGGCAGCCCCTCGACCAGCTTCACGAAGTTCTCGGACGTGAGCCCCATCATCGTGCGCCCAGCGGTGTCGAAGCTCATGGTGCCGCACCACGGCATGCCGACGTTGGCAAAGGCCTCGGCGGCGGCGGCGAATTCCTCGGCCGCCGAGATCGTTTCGACCCAGAGCACGTCGGCGCCGCCTTCCTTGAGGCCGGTCGCGGTTTCCTCGAACATCTCGACGGCGGTCTCATGGCTGAGCGTGCCGACGGCACCCATGATCTCGCCGGTGGGGCCGACCGAGCCCGCGACCACGACCTTGCGGCCCGCGGCGTCTGCGACCTCGCGACCGAGCTCGGCGGCCATGCGCGACAACTCCTGCGCGCGGTGCTGGGCGTCATGCAGCTTCAGCCGCGAGGCGTTGGCGCCGAAGCTGTTGGTCAGGAAGATGTCGGAGCCCGCCTCGACCGCGTTGCGGTAGAGCGTGCGGATGCGGTCGGGATGATCCTCGTTCCAGAATTCCGGCGCGTCGCCCGAGCTGAGGCCCATGTTGAAGAGGTTGGTGCCGGTGGCACCGTCTGCCATCAGCCAGTCGCGGGTCGAGAGGAGGTCGGTCAGCGCGTCACTCATGTGTCCTGCCTTTGATCGTCGGGTCGGGTGGTCCACAGCCCGCTCGGTGAGGGGAATTCATAATCTCCGGAATGATTATGAAACGGGAAACGGGGCGCCCGCAAGGCGCCCCGCCATGAAAGGAGATCGGAGGGCAGGGCGCGCGTCAGCCCCGGCGACGGCGCCCGCCGCCACGGCGTCCGCCCCGCGCGCCGGCCGCCTCGGCACCGCCTTCGAGCGCCTTGTTGAACGAGATCCAGCTGCCGCCGTGCGGGTCCTGGTTCATCAGCAGGTTCGCGGCGCGGATCGCGGTCATCTCGGACCCCGGCCTTGGCCTGGTCGAGCCCAGCCCGAAGAGCGTCACGAAGGTCTCGTCGTCCATGTCCTCGGGCAGCACGACGCCGGCGGCGGCGACCTCGGCCTTCTTCTCGGCGATCTTGCTCTGGGTGACGGGCAGGGCGACGGGGTTCATGATCGCGCTGGTCATGCCCGCGCCGCAGGCCATCGGCAGGAAGGCGTTGTTGACGCCGTGCCGGTTGGGCAGCCCGAACGAGATGTTGGACGCGCCGCAGGTGGTGTTCACGCCCAGCTCGTCGCGCAGGCGCCGCACGAGGGCAAAGACCTGCTGGCCGGCGGTCGCCATGGCGCCGATGGGCATGACCAGCGGATCGACGACGATGTCATGCGCGGGAATGCCGAAATCGGCGGCCCGCTCGACGATTTTCTTCGCCACCGCGAAGCGCACGTCGGGATCTTCCGAGATGCCGGTGTCGTCGTTCGAGATCGCCACGACCGGCACGTTGTATTTCTTGACCAGCGGCAGCACCAGTTCGAGCCGCTCTTCCTCGCCGGTGACCGAGTTCAGCAGCGGGCGGCCGTTCGCCGCCTCGAGCCCGGCCTCGAGTGCGCCCGGCACCGAGCTGTCGATGCAGAGCGGCACGTCCACGAGGCCCTGCACCAGCTCGACGATGGAGCGCATCAGCGGCGGCTCGGTCTCGTTGGGGTTGGGGTTCGAGTTGTAGACCACGCCCGCATTGATATCGAGCACCGCGGCCCCGGCGGCGACCTGCGCCAGCGCATCCTTCTCGACGGTCGAGAAGTCGCCCGCTTCGAGCTCCGCGGCCAGCTTCTTGCGGCCGGTCGGGTTGATGCGTTCGCCGATCACGCAGAACGGCTCGTCGAAGCCGATGGTGACGGTCTTGCTCTTGGACTCGACTACGGTCCTTGTCATGGGGTGGTCTCTCCTTCCAGGCGCGCCAGGATTTCCGGCAACGTGTCATCTTCGAAATCGCGGATCGTCGCCTTGGCGCCGACCTCGATCAGCCGGTCGGGGGCCACGCCCGAAAGGACGCCCACGCCGAAGGCACCGGAGCGCGCGGCGGCGCGCATGCCGCTCTGGCTGTCCTCGAAGGCGATGCAGTCGCGCGGGCTCACGTCGAGCGCGCGCATCGCCGCGAGGTAGGGCTCTGGGTCGGGCTTGCCGCGCGCGCATTCGTCCCCGATGACGAGCGTCTCGAAGTAGTCGCGCAGACCGATGGCGTTCAGCATGTGCTCGGCGTTGATGCGCGGGGCGTTGGTCACCACGGCAAGACGCCAGTTCCTTTCGACCGCGCGGTCGAGCAGCGCTCGGGCACCGGGCATCGGCGGCGTGCCGGGCGCGAGCCGTTCGCGAAACCGGCGTTCCTTTTCCTCGGCCAGCGCCTTGGCGTCCTCGCCGGGAAAGAGCCGCGGGAAGATCTCGGCGTTGTGCGAGCCGTGTATCTGCCGCTCGTAGACCTCTTCGGAGTAGGGCATCCCGCGCTCGGCGAAGAACTCGCCGAAGACGGCGATATGAAGGGGATCGGAGACGAGCAGCGTTCCGTCGAGGTCGAAAAGAAGTGCCTTGGCCATGCCCGTTGCGGTGCCTTTCGGTCTTACACTGCCCGTGCTGCGGGCAGTGTCGCTGTGCCGCCGTGCGTGGCGGCCCATTCGGCGCAGCTCTTGATACCGCCAAGCGGGAAGAGATGCACCTGCTCGATCGGAAACGCCGGATCGGCGGCCTTGCGCGCGGCGAGCTCGGTGGCGATGTCGGTCGGCTCGTAGGGCAGCAGCAGCTTGCTCACGTCGAGCGCGCGTTTCTGCAGCACCCGTAGCGAGGGGCCGACGCCGCAGGCCACGGCGAACTTGATGAGGGTCTGGAGCTTTGCCGGGCCGGCAAGCCCGACATGGATCGGCAGCGTCACGCCGGCGTCGCGCAGACGGGCGCCCCAGGCAAGCACCGGCTCGGCCTCGAAGGCGAACTGCGTGACGAGCGCCATCTCGGCGTCGGTGCGCTCGGAGAAGTCCTGCTTCCAGCGCGCGGCCTCCATGACGGTGTCCTCGCCGCCCGCGGGGTCGATGTCGCGGTTGCCCTCGGGGTGGCCGGCGACGTGCAGCCGGTCGAAGCCCGCCTTGTCGAAGAGACCGGTCTCGAGCAACTGCATCGACGAATGGAAATCGCCCTGCGGCTCGGGGACGCCACCCGCGAGAATGAGGCCCTGGTGCACGCCGGCCTCGCCCTGGTAGCGGGCGATCCAGTCGGCGAGCGTCGCCCTGTCGCGGATGATGCGCGCGGGGAAATGCGGCATGACCTCGAACCCCTCGGCCGAGATCCGTTTCGCCGTGGCGACCATCTCGTCGATCGGCGTGCCGTCGATATGGGCGATGTAGACCCGGGTGGACCGGGGCAGCAGGGCGCGGAAGTCCTCGACCTTGGCGGCGGTGCGCGGCATCACCTCGATGGAGTAGTCGGACAACAGCGAGCCGAGCGTGCCGGTGGGCTTTGCGGGTTTCGCGCTGCGGAAGTTCAGAAGGGCCATCCGGCGTTCCTCTTGCTCATCGGGAGCTCACGCCCAGCCATCGTTGGCGATCAGCGCCTTGATGCGGTCCTGATCGTACTCCCGGTCGATCCGTTCGGCCTCGGCCTGCGCCGCCTCCTGCGGATCGCCCTCTGCCGGGTAGGGGTCGCCCTTGCGCCACTCCGCGAGGTAGGCGTCGGTATCCCGCGCGCCGACCTTCATTGCGGCCCGGTCGATCGCCTGCTCGAAACGTTCGGGCAGCGGAGCCTTCGCGCCGCGGCGTCCGCGACCGACGATGACCTGCGCCGGAATATCGCGCCAGTAGACGATTGTGACCTCGGGCATGGGTTTGATTCCCCCTCTCCAGTAAGACCTGTTTAGCGGCGTGTCGCGATATCGCGGGGTCGGATTTCGACACAAGCGACGCGATGAGCGACCTCGAAACGCTCCGGGAACCCCTGCGCGCCTGTCGCCGGACGCCTGACGGGCAGTTGCCACCGAGCCAACGCGCCACTGACATGGCGCGCCGCCGATCCGCGTTCCGGGGGCGACACGCTCCCGTGATCCGAGTGGAGAACAATCGGCCGGACCTTTTGGAAGTAAATGATAAACGCTCGACAAATCAGCAGCTTGTCTCGGGGCCCTGGCGTCGGGCGCGGTGACTTGCGGCGGGAATAGTGCGCTACCGGAAAGCCCTGTCCATCGAATTTCTTCCACAATGGCCCTGATCTGCCTCTGCATCTCCCTTGCGTGGTGAGCGTGCCGAGCGTATCTTTAGAACAACTTCATATTCGGAAAGGCGCAGTGAAATGGCGCCAAGGCGTCCCAAGGGTGCGGGCGCTTTCCCGAAACCGGTAGAGAGCCCCGCGCCGAAACCGCCGGATCCGAGTGCGCTGTATGCCGCGCTGGATCTCGGTACGAACAGCTGTCGCATGCTGATTGCCCAGCCCAAGGGCAGCCAGTTTCATGTGGTGGACTCGTTTTCGAAGTCCGTTCAGCTCGGGCATGGCCTCGAGATGAGCGGGCGCTTGTCGCGTGCCTCGATGCAACGCACGATCGGCGCGCTTCGGGTCTGTCAGCAGAAGATCAAGCGGCACAAGGTCGAGCGGATGCGGCTCGTCGCGACGGAGGCCTGCCGTCGGGCGGCCAACGCGCGCGACTTCATCCGGCAGGTCCGGCGCGACACCGGCCTGCAACTCGAGATCATCCAGCCCGAGGAAGAGGCGCGGCTCGCCGTGATCTCCTGTGCGCCGCTGGTCTCGACCCGCACCGAGCAGCTTCTCGTGGTCGACATCGGCGGCGGCTCGACCGAGCTCGTCTGGATCGACCTGTCCTCGGTGCCGCGCCGCGACCGGCCGGCGGCGATCATGCGGCTGCACGCGGGCTTCCACCCACCCGAAAGTCCGTTTCCAGCGGCCAAGGTCGTCGACTGGATTTCGGTGCCGCTTGGGGTGGCGACCCTGCGCGACCAATTCTCCGATGTCGAGGACGACGCTGCGCGCTACGCGCTGATGAGCTGGTATTTCGAGGAAAACCTTTCAGAATTCGCGCCCTACAAGGACGTGCAGGCGCGCGAGGGGTTCCAGATCGTCGGCACGTCGGGGACGGTGACCACCGTGGCCGCATCGCATCTCGGGTTGCGGCGCTACGACCGCACCAAGGTCGACGGTCTGCGGATGACCACCGACCAGATCGAGGCGGTCATCGCGCAATATCTGGAACTCGGGCCTGTCGGCCGGCGGCGCGACCCGCGCATCGGGCAGGACCGGCAGGCGCTCATCATGTCGGGGGCCGCGATCCTGCAGGCGCTGCTGCGGCTGTGGCCGACGGACCGGCTTTCGGTCGCCGATCGCGGTCTGCGCGAGGGTTTGCTCTACGCGCAGATGTCGGCCGACGGCGTGCTCGAGGACGGGCCGCTCTGAGCGGAGTGGAGGGTTGCAAGCCCACCCTGCGCCGGAGCGCGCACCCCGGTGAGAAGGCCAAGGCGCATCGTTGCGGCGCGATCATTGTTCGAGAACGGAAAAAGGCCCGGGCGCATTCTGCGCACCGGGCCTTCGTCATCACGGGTTTGGCGTGATCTCAGAACGGGATCTCGTCGTCGAGGTCGCGCGAGGGCGCACGGCCACCGCCGCCACCACCGCCGCCGTAGGAGTCGTCGCGGCCACCGCCGTAGCCGCCTCCGCCGCCGCCACCACCGTAGCCGCCGCCGGAGCCTCCGAAGTCACCGCCGCCGCCACCGCCGCCGCGGCTGTCGAGCAGGGTCAGCTCGCCACGGTAGGGGCGCAGCACGACCTCGGTCGAATAGCGATCCTGGCCGGACTGGTCCTGCCACTTGCGCGTCTCGAGCTGGCCCTCGAGGTAGACCTTCGAGCCCTTGCGCAGATATTGCTCGGCGATGCGCGCCAGCGGCTCCGAGAAGATCGCCACCTGGTGCCATTCGGTGCGCTCGCGCCGCTCGCCGGTGTTGCGGTCCTTCCAGGTCTCCGAGGTGGCGACGCGCAGGTTGCAGACCTTGCCACCGTTCTGGAAGGTGCGCGTCTCGGGGTCGGCCCCCAGGTTGCCCACCAGGATCACCTTGTTCACGGATCCGGCCATCTCATCCTCACTCGCTTGTTCCGATTCCTTCCCCGTCCGGGGTTTCGGCCAGCCTTACACAGCCGCGCCGCCCGACGCCACCGGATCGTTCCGGCCAATCCGGCGGCCTGCCGGATCGCGGGAAGCTTGCCCGATAAATGGTTAACCGTGTCTTGTACGCTGCTGGGCGGCGGTTTGCCGCCACGCCACGCAGGGGTAGCGAAAATCCGCGTTTCCTGTATGGTCGCGTCGCAGGGAAACAGGGACAGGACAGGGTGCTTCATGCAGAAACTGTCGCGTAGCGTGCTGGCGGCATTCGTTTGCGCCGCGCTTTCCGTCACGGCTGCCAAGGCCGAGACACTTTCGACGAAGAACCGGGTCATGCTTTTCCGCAAGCAGACCAACGTTCTCGACTCGCGGGCCTCCGAGCAATACCGCAGCTCGGTCCGGCTGAAGCCGCCGTCGGTGGTGACGCCGACGAAGTGGGGACCGATGGGCGGCGACGAGGGCAGCACGCCCGTGTATCGCGGTCGTTACCAGGGGCCGTTCGCCGAGATGGCGCGCATCGCCGCCCGCCGGCATGGCGTGCCCGAGGATCTCTTTTTGCGGCTGGTGAAGCAGGAATCCAACTTCAATCCGCGCGCCAAGTCGCACAAGGGAGCCATCGGGCTCGCGCAGCTCATGCCCTTTACCGCCAAGCGGCTGGGGGTGGATCCGACCGATCCGAAACAGAACCTCGAGGGCGGGGCGCGCTATCTCAAGGCGCAATACCTCAAGTTCGGCTCGTGGCGGCTGGCGCTGGCCGCCTACAACGCCGGGCCGGGGGCGGTCGCGAAGCATGGCGGCGTGCCGCCCTATCGCGAGACCCGCAACTACGTGAAGACGATCTGGGGCTCGTAACGCGGGCCTGAGATGCGCATGACAAGCCGCGGCAGGGCGTCGCGGCTTGCCCAAGTGAAACGCTCGGGAATTGACGGGCGACCGGCAACGGACTAGACGGAGGTCATTCTCCGCAAGCTTCTGGAGACCGGGATGAAGACCGCCCCCATTCTCAGCATCGCCGTCGTCGCCGCGCTTGCCGCGGGGCTTGGTGCGTCCGCGCTGCGCTCGACGCCCTCCGAGGCGCCGCAAGATCTCGAGGCGCTGGGGGAGGCATTGTTCTTCGACGTGAACCTGTCGAAGAACCGCACCCAGAGCTGCGCGAGCTGCCATGACCCTGCCTACGGTTTCGCGGATCCGCGCGGCGCGGCCTCGCCGGGCGACGATGGCGTGTCGCTGGGTGATCGCAACGCGCCCACCGCGACTTATGCTGCCTTTATCCCCGAGTTCGGCAAGGACCCCGAGGGCGAATGGATGGGCGGTCTGTTCCATGACGGCCGCGCCGGCACGCTCGAGGCGCAGGCGGGTGCACCGCCGCTCAACCCGATGGAGATGGGCATGGCCGACAAGGCCGAGGTCACCGCCCGACTGCGCGACGATCCGGTCTACCGGGAGAGCTTCCCGGCGCTCTTCGGCGAGGGTGTGCTCGACGACCCCGAGGCCGCCTATGATGCGATGACCCGGGCCATCGCCGCCTATGAGCGGGGGCCCGAGTTCTCGACCTTCGACTCGAAATACGACCGCTTCCTGCGCGGCGAGGCCGAGTTGACGCGGCAGGAAGAGCTCGGACGGCTGCTGTTCTTCTCGCAGCAGTTCACCAACTGCAACCAGTGCCACCAGCTCAAGCGCAGCGCGATCGACCCGGAAGAGACGTTTTCGGACTACCATTACTACAATCTCGGCGTGCCCGAGAACGGCGCGCTGCGCGCGGCCAACGGTGTGACCGAAGCCGACACCGGGCTCGCGGCCCACCCGGACGCAGGTGGCACCGACGAGACCCGCGGGCGCTACCGCACGCCGACGCTGCGCAACGTCGCGGTGACGGCGCCCTACATGCACAACGGCGTGTTCGAGGACCTGCGCTCGGTCATCCTGTTCTACAACAGCTACAACACGCGCAGCGAGAAGCGGAAGATCAACCCCGAGACCGGCGCGCCCTTCGGCCCGCCCGAAGTGCCCGAGAACATCGCGATGGACAAGCTGACCGAGGGGCCGGCACTGGAGGACCAGCGCATCGACGCGCTTGTCGCGTTCCTGAATACTCTGACCGACAAGCGCTACGAGCACCTGCTTCAGGACTGAGGCCGGTGCGTCTCAGCCGTTGCGCAGCCCGAGCTTGTAGAGGTGAATCTCCGAGGCGGGGTGCATTTCTGCCCCGGTCACACCAGGACGGAAGTGCCGATAGAGCGAGCGCCAGAAGGGCTGCACGATCACCGCGTCCTCGCGCAGGATGCGTTCCAGTTTCGCCATGATTTCGCTACGCGCGATGTCGTCGGGGATGGCAAGCGCCTCGGCCACGAGGGCGTCGAACTCGGGGTTGGCGTAGCCGGTCTCGTTCCAGGGCTCGCCGGAGCGGTAGGCGAGCGCCAGCACCTGTATCCCGAGCGGGCGGTGGTTCCACTCGGTGATCGACAGAGGATAGCTTTTCCATTCCGACCAGAACCGCGAGCCGGGCAGCACCGTCCGCGTGACCTTGAAGCCGGCATCCCGCAGAAGCGCCGCCGCCGCGTCGCCGGTGAGCATGGTGAGCCCGTCGTCGAGGGTGATGAGCTCATGCTCGAACCCGAGCATCCCGGCCTCCTCCATGAGCGCATGGGCGGCCTCGGGGTCGAAGTCCGACGGGCCGATGTCGGCGTAATCCGGGTGCACCGGGGCGACGTGATGGTTTGCCGCCAGCGTGCCGTGCCCGGCGTAGCCCAGTTCGAGACAGATGGCGTTGTCGATGGCAAGTTGCAGCGCGCGGCGCACCTTGAGATCGGCATAGGGCGCGCTGCCGTCGACCAGCGTGCGCTGGTTGCCGCGCAGCACCAGCGTCGATCCGGTCACGACCTCGGAGCTTTCCCAGCCCATCCGGTCCGCGAGTTCGATGAATTCGCCGAGGTTCTCGTAGAGCATGTCGATCTCGCCCCGCTCGGCGGCGGCGATCCAGCTTGCCGGGTCGGTGCCGTAGTCGAGAAAGACGATACGGTCGATGGTCGCGCCGCCGTAGCCCTCGGCCCGTGCGCCCCACCAGTCGTGGGTCTCGTTGCGCACAAGCTCGGCACGTTCGGCCGGCGCGAGCATGACCGGAAGGTATGGGCCGGTGCCCACCGGGTTGGCGAGCATGGCGTCCGGGTCGTGGCTTTCGTGCACGACGGCGGCGGGGTAGTCGGAGAGGCCGACCATCAGCGCGACGTCGGGGCTGGGCAGGTCGAGCTGCACCGTGAGCTCGTCGACACGCGTCACCGCCCCCTCGTGCAGCTTGCCGGTCTCGCGGTCGACCAGCGTGCTCAGCCGGCCCGCCATCGAGTTGCCCTCCACCTCGCGGTCGCACCAGTAGTGGAACATCCGCTCGACATCTGCGGCGGTGAAGGCATCGCCGTTGCTCCAGGTGACGCCGGGCCGGACATGCAGCGTGTAGCGCGTGGCGTCGTCGCTCACGTCCCACCCTTCGAGCAGCATGCCGCGCACCGTGCCGTCGCGCTGGTATTCCACGAGGTATTCCAGCCATCCGCGGGTGAAGTTGGCGATCTCGGGCCAGTCGAAGGTGCGGGGGTCCTTGAGCGGGCGCACCTCCATCTGGATGCGCAGCCGGCTTCCCGCCGCCGTCTCTTCGGCTTCCTCGGCCGCCGCGGGGCGTGAAAGCCCGCCGAGCGCATATGCCGAGGCGCTGCTCAGGCCGAGCGCCGTGGTGCGGGTCAGGAACTCGCGCCGGTCCATGCGGCCGGCGCTCAGCGCATCGGCGCACATCCGGGCGGCGGGATGGATCCTCTCGCTGTCACCGGTCTGCGTCATGCTGCGTCCTTCTCCATGTGCCTGGGATCCCCCTTTCCCGCGAGCGGGATGAAAGCCCATGTGCTCCTGTCGGGGCAAGGTCTTTCCTGTGACATCACATGGCCCGGGGGCCGTCGCCGACAAGCGACGGTCCGGCTCTCAGGCGCCGACCTGCGCGGGGGCGATGCGGGGCCAGTCGCCCATGCGCGCGCGGAACCAGCTGCGCTGGCGCTTCGCGAATTGCCGGGTGAGCACCGTCGCCCGGTCGATGGCGTCGTCCAGCGTGATCTCTCCGCGCAGGTGCGCCATCAGCTCGGCGGCCCCGATCGCCTTGGCCGAGGGCAGGTCGGGCGACCAGCCCGGCAGGTTCGCCCGTGCCTCGTCCAGCGCGCCTCCGGAGACCATCTTCCGGAACCGGGTCTCGATTCGCGGCGTCAGCCATTCCTTAGGTGCATCGAAAAGGATCGGTTGCGCCTGCGAAAGCGGCAGACGCGGCGGCGGCGTCTCTTTCTGCCAGGCAGCGATCCCGCGCCCGGTGGCCTTCAGGACCTCCCAGGCGCGCTGCACCCGCATCGGGTTGGCAAGGTCGATGCGGGCGCGGGTCTCGGCGTCGAGTTCGGCGATCATCTGCGCCAGCTCTCCGGCGTCGAGCCGCGCCATCGCTTCCGCGCGGATGTCGTCGGGCGTGGCGGGGATCTCGGCAAGCCCCTCGGTCAGCGCGGTGAAGTAGAGCCCGGTGCCGCCGACGATGATCGGTCGTTCGGGGCCGGTGAGAATGGGCTCGAGATCGCGCAACCACTGGCCGACGGAATAGGGCTCGGTGCCCGGAACATGGCCGTAGAGACGGTGCGGCGCCTGCGCCTCCTCGGCCCTGGAGGGGCGGGCGGTGAGCACCCGCCAGTCCGAGAACACCTGGATCGCGTCGGCATTGACGATGACCCCGCCCTGGCGGGCGGCGATCTCGAGCGCGAGGGCGGATTTCCCGCTTGCGGTCGGCCCCGCGATCAGCACCGGGCGGGCCGGGTCGGGGGCCAGCCGGATCAGGTCTTCGTTCACCGGGATCTCCTTTCGGCACGTCATGCGCGGCATTGCAGCCGGGCCGGTTTTCGGCCACATATGGCGCCGATCCTAGACCCCTCTCGAGACGGAGCGCAACATGACCGAGATCCCGCAGACCACCTTCAAACGCGTCCTGCTGAAAATCTCGGGAGAGGCGTTGATGGGGGACCAGGGCTACGGCCTGCACCCGCCGACCGTCGAGCGCATCGCGCGCGAGGTGCGATCGGTGCAGGAGATGGGCGTCGAGATCTGCATGGTCATCGGCGGCGGCAACATCTTCCGCGGGCTCGCCGGGTCCGCGCAGGGGATGGAGCGGACCACCGCGGATTACATGGGGATGCTGGCGACCGTGATGAACGCGCTGGCGATGCAGTCGGCGCTGGAAGAGCAGGGCGTCTACACGAGGGTGATCTCGGCCATCCGCATGGACGAGGTGGCCGAGCCCTACATCCGCCGCCGCGCCGTGCGGCACCTCGAGAAGAAGCGGGTGTGCATCTTCGCCGCCGGCACCGGCAACCCGTATTTCACCACCGACACGGCCGCCACGCTGCGCGCCAACGAGATGAACTGCGAGGCGATCTTCAAGGGGACCAAGGTCGACGGCATCTACGACAAGGACCCGGTGAAGCATGACGACGCGGTGCGCTACGACCGGGTGAGCTACGACGAGGTGCTGCAGAAGAACCTCAAGGTGATGGACGCCTCGGCGATCGCGCTGGCGCGCGACAACAACCTGCCGATCATCGTGTTCTCGCTCGACGAGCCGGGCGGCTTCCGCGGCATCCTGGCGGGGCAGGGAACCTCGACCACTGTTCACGGCTGACGGCGCTTGCGCCGGATGGGGCTCTGCCCCGTCCGCGCGGGCGCGGACTCCCCGGGATATTTCGGGCCAGAAGAAACGCGGGGTGCGGGTCTTGCGGGGATGCTGTCCGCGTAGAGTGGGCGGTCTCGCTCCCCCGCACCGGGCGCGTCAGCCGAGGTGGATGCGCCCTTCGGGGTAGCGCACGCGCGGCACCGAGCGGGTCGCGAGGAAGTAGCCCAGCGTCAGCGGGCCGACGCGGCCGATGAACATGATCGCGACGATCACCGCGCGGCCAGGGTCTGTGAGCTCCCCGGTGAAGCCGCGTGACAGGCCAACGGTGCCGAAGGCGCTGGCCACCTCGAAGCTCACGTCGAGGAAATGCCCCTCCTGCGTGGCGGCGAGCAGGAACACCCCCACGAAGACCACGATCACACTGATGGCGGTCAGGGCCATGACCTTGAGCACTTCGTGCAGGCCGATGGAGCGGCCGAAGGCGTTGAGCTGGGTGCGGCGCTGGAAGAACGCCACGGTGGCAAGGCACATGACCACGAAGGTGGTCACCTTGATGCCGCCGGCGGTCGAGGTGGGTCCGGCACCGATCAGCATGAGCGAAATCACCATCAGCGCGGTGCTGTCGTGCATCTCCGCCATCTCGACGGTATTGAAGCCGGCGGTGCGGGGCGTCACGCCCTGGAACCAGGCAACCATCAGGCGTAGTGGCGCGCCGTCGAACTGGCCCAGCGTTCCGGGATTGTGCCACTCGAGCGCGGCGAACGCGCCCCAGCCCCAGAAGATGAGGATGGTGCTTCCCGACAGCATGATCTTGGTGTGCAGCGAAAAGCGGCCCCACCGACGATTGCGGATCACGTCGTCGATGACGACATAGCCGACGCCGCCGACGATGAAGAGCGCCGGGATGACGATGTTGATGATCGGGTCCGCGGCGAGCGGCACGAGCCCGTCCGAAAAGGTCGAGAAGCCCGCGTTGTTGAAGGCCGAGACGGCATGGAAGAGCGAGACCCAGAGCCCGCGTCCGAGCCCCAGCATCGGCACGAAGCTGGTGGCGAGAAGCGCCGCGCCCGCGAGCTCGCAGACGAGCACCACCTGGAAGATGCGTTTCACCAGCCGCATGAGCCGGTGCATGGAGCTCTGGTTCAGCTCCTCGCTGAGGTAGATCTGGCCGGTCAGCCCGACCGGCACCTTGAGCGCGGCAAGCACCAGCACCGCGAAGGTCATCAGCCCCAGCCCGCCGAGCTGGATCAGCACCAGCAGCACCGCCTCGCCGAGCAGGTTGAACTGCGTGCCCGCGTCGACCACCGAGAGCCCGGTCACCGTCACCGCCGAGGCGGCGGTGAAGAAGGCGTCGGACCAGCTGAGCTCGCCGAGCATGGCGCCGGGCAGCTTGAAGCAGAGCCCGCCCAGCAGGATGAAGCCTGCGTAGAGCCCGGCAAGGCTCAGCGGCGGTGAGATATGCAGGAGCCGGCGCAGGAGCCGGTGTGCGCTGATGCTGCCCAGCCCGAGGGTCATGCGGATCAGAGCTCTTCGCCGAAGGCCCGCAGGTCTCCGCGTTTTCCAACGAGGATCAGGCGGTCGTCCTTCTGCATCGTGGAGTCCGGGTTGGTGCAGTCGCGGAACTCGGTGCCACGCATGATGCCCAGGAGGCGCATGTCGGGACGTTCTTCGAGCTCGAGCTCGCCGATCCGGCAGCCATCGAGCCGTTCGGGCAGCACGATGTTGACCACGCTGTAGCCGTTGCCAAGGCTCATGTAGTCCTTCATCGCCGGGTTGTTGAGCATCTGCGCGGTGTGGCGGCCCATCTCCTGCTCGGGCAGGATCACCCGGTCGGCGCCGAGCTTCGACAGGATGCGGTGGTGCGTCCGGTTCGCGGCTTTCACCCAGATCCGGTCGATGCCGAGCAGGCGCAGGTTCATCGTGGTGAGGATGCTCGACTGGATGTCCGTGCCGATTGCCACCAGCGCCACGTCATACTGGTCGATCCCGGCCTCGCGCATCGCGGTGTCGTCGGTGGTGTCGAGAATCGCCGAGGCGGTCAGCGTGTCGGCGAGGCGCGACACGGGTTTCTCCTCGATGTCGACGCCCATCACGTGATTGCCGAACCGCGCCAGCTCCTGCGCCACGGTGCTGCCGAAGGCGCCGAGGCCGATCACGACGTAGGTGGAGTTCGATCGGGCCAAGCCGCATGTCCTTTGCCGGGAAGAATTTCGTCGCGACGTTTCCACCGGCACGGGAGCGAGTCAAGGGAGCCCGCCGGGCACCGATCCGCGCAAACCGCTATACATCCGGGTCCACCTGTCCTAGAACACGCTCCGAAAGACAAACACCTGAGCGGGCAAGACCAATCATGTCAGAAGATTTCGAACTCGATACCGACGACCTCAAGCGCCGGATGGACGGGACCATGTCGAACCTGCGCACGGAATTCGCCTCGCTTCGCACGGGCCGGGCCTCGTCCTCGATGCTCGAGCCGGTGCAGGTCGAAGCCTACGGGCAGATGACGCCGATCAACCAGGTTGGCACCGTGAACGTGCCCGAGCCGCGTATGGTCACCATCAACGTCTGGGACAAGTCCATGGTGGGCAAGGTTGAGAAGGCCATCCGCGAGAGCGGACTGGGCATCAACCCGCAGCTCAACGGCACCATCATCATGCTGCCGATCCCCGAGCTGAACGAGGAGCGCCGGCGCGAGCTGACCAAGGTCGCGGGCCAGTATGCCGAACACGCCCGCGTCGCGATCCGCAACGTGCGCCGTGACGGCATGGACCAGATCAAGAAGGCCAAGGCCGACGGCATGTCCGAGGACGACCAGAAATTCTGGGAGACCGAGGTGCAGGACATGACCGACACCTACATCAAGAAGGTGGACGAGGCGCTGGAGCACAAGCAAGAAGAGATCATGCAGGTCTGAGCCGGTCCGCCGGTGCCGAAGGTAATGGGAGGGGCCAGGCTGATGCCCAAACCGATCCGAGATGGCGCCGGACCGCGTCATGTGGCGATCATCATGGACGGCAACGGCCGCTGGGCACAGCGGCGGGGCCGCCCGCGTCTGTTCGGACACCACGCGGGCGCCAAGCGCGTTCGCGAGATCGTCGAGGCCTGCCCGGATCTCGGCGTGGGCTACGTGACGATCTTTGCCTTTTCCACCGAGAACTGGAAACGCACCCAGTCCGAGGTGGCGGGGCTGATGAGCCTGTTCCGTCGCTACATCACCAAGGAAGCCCGCTCGCTGCACGAGGAGAACGTGCGCGTGCGGTTCATCGGCGACCGGGTCCGGCTCGACAAGAAGCTGGTATCGCTGATGGACGAGCTCGAGCAGATGACCTCGGACTGCACCGGCGTGAACCTGACCATTGCAATCAACTACGGCGGTCGCGACGAAGTGGCCCGGGCCACCAAGCGGCTCGCGCAGGACGTGGCCGACGGCCGGCTCGACCCGGCCTCGGTGAACGAGGAGACCCTGCCGAAGTATCTCGACACCTGCGTGCTGCCGGACCCCGACCTGGTGATCCGCACCAGCGGCGAGGCACGGATCTCGAACTTCCTGCTGTGGCAGTCGGCCTACGCCGAATATGAATTCGTCGACACGCTTTGGCCGGATTTCGGCGCCGAGGAATTCGGGCGTCTCGTGAGTTCCTACGGTGCCCGCGACCGCCGCTACGGAGGCGTAAAAGCATGACGACCACTTCTCGCTGGAACGACCTGCGGCCCCGGATGATCTCGGCGGCGGTGCTCATCGCGCTGAGCCTTGCCACGGTGTGGATCGGCGGCATCGCCTGGCGTGCCTTCATCGCGCTGGCCTGCGGCATCATGGTCTGGGAGCTCGTGCGCATGGTCGACACCGCGCGCGACCGCTCGGCGCATGTGCTGGGAATCGTCGCGGGGGTCTGTTCGCTTGCGGCAATCTACCTGCCGCCATCCTTCGCGCTGCCTCTGCTGCTGCTGCCGTCGATGGCCGGCTTCGGGCGGATGGAGCGGGGCGGGGTGACCTATGCGGTCTTCACCGCGCTCATCCTGCTCGCGGGCTACGGTTTCATGGCCCTGCGCGCCGATTTCGGCCTTGTCTGGATGCTCTGGCTGGTCTGCGTCGTCGCGATCACCGACATCGGTGGCTATTTCGCCGGGCGCATCTTCGGCGGCCCCAAGCTCTGGCCGCGCGTCAGCCCCAAGAAGACATGGTCGGGCGCCATTGCCGGGTGGATCGGCGCGGCGGTGATCGGGCTGATCTTCGCCGGCACCACACACGCCGGGGCCGGGCTCATGGGGGTTTCCATCGCGGTCTCGATGGCAAGCCAGATCGGCGACATGGCGGAAAGCACCATCAAGCGGCGGGCCGGCGTCAAGGACAGCTCGAATCTCGTGCCCGGCCACGGTGGCCTGCTCGACCGGTTCGACGGCATGCTGGGCGCCGCGCTTTTCCTGCTGATCGCCGGTCAGATCGTGAATTTCCCGCCGGGGGTTCAATGAAGCGCGTATCGATTTTCGGGGCCACCGGATCAATCGGACAGAACACCATCGACCTGATCTCGCGCGACCCCGAAAGCTACGACGTGGTCGCCCTGAGTGGTGGCAAGAACGTCTCGCAACTCGCTGATGATGCAAGGAAACTCGGCGCTGATGTGGCGGTGACCTCCGAGCCTGCGCTGCTTCCGGAACTGCGCGAGCGGCTGTCGGGCAGCGGTGTCGAGGCGGCGGCCGGGCCCGAGGCACTTGTCGAGGCGGCACGGCGTCCGGCGGATTGGGTCATGTCGGCCATCGTCGGCGCGGCGGGGTTGCCGCCGGGGCTGGCGGCGCTCGAGCAGGGCGCGACGCTGGCGCTGGCCAACAAGGAAAGCATGGTCTGTGCCGGGCCCTTGGTGATGCAGACCGCCGAGGCCAACGGGGGCCGCGTGCTGCCGGTCGACAGCGAACATTCGGCGGTTTTCCAGGCGCTCATCGGCGAGGATCTCGCGGCGGTCGAGCGGGTCATCATCACCGCGAGCGGCGGCGCCTTCCGGGACTGGCCGCTTGAGAACCTGGCCGAGGCTACGCCCGAGCAGGCGGCGACCCATCCCAACTGGGACATGGGCCAACGGATCACCATCGACAGCGCCTCCATGTTCAACAAGGCGCTCGAAGTCATCGAGACCAAAGAGTTTTTCCAGATCGACCCGGCGCTGATCGAGGTGCTGGTCCATCCGGAATCGATGATCCACGCGCTGGTCGGCTTCCGCGACGGGGCGCTGATGGCGCATGTCGGCCCGCCGGACATGCGCCACGCCATCGGCTTCGCGCTGCACCATCCCGAGCGGCAGGCGCTGCCGGTCGAACGGCTCGATCTCGTGAAGCTCGGCAAGTTCACCTTCCGCGAGGCCTGCGATGCCCGCTGGCCCGCGCTGCGACTGGCGCGCGAGGTGATGCAGACGGGCGGGCTTTCGGGGGCCGTGTTCAACGCGGCCAAGGAACATGCGCTCGACGCCTTCATCGACCGCCGCATCGGGTTTCCCGCCATGGCCGAGGTCGTGGAGCAGACAATTAACCGTGTTTCGGCCGAAAGCGGCCTCATTGCCGCCGGTATCACTCTTGATAACGTGCAGGCGGCGGACCATCTCGCCCGTGTTACCGCGGACGCGATCATCAAGAAACGGCATTGAGAGGCAGAGATCTTGGACATCACGCAGCTGATCCCGCAGTTCGGAGGCCTGCTCTACACGCTGATCTTCTTCGTCATCGCACTGTCGGTGATCGTCGCGATCCATGAATACGGCCACTACATCGTGGGACGCTGGTCGGGGATCGACGCCGATGTCTTCTCGCTGGGCTTCGGGCCGGTGATCTTCTCGCGCTACGACAAGCGCGGCACCAAGTGGCAGATCGCGGCGCTACCCTTCGGCGGCTACGTGAAGTTCAAGGGCGACGCCAACGCCAGCGGCGGCAGCGATGCCGATGCCATGGCCGAGCTCACGCCGGAAGAGCGCCGCCGCACGATGAACGGTGCGCCGCTCTGGGCTCGGGCCGCGACCGTGGCGGCGGGCCCGGTGTTCAACTTCGCGCTGACGATCCTGATCTTCACCGGCATCTACATGGTGCAGGGCAAGGTGGCAGAGCCGTTCACCGTGGGCGAGCTGCGGGTTGCG
>MDTG01113408.1_pt1 | contig 35999 bp, 39 predicted proteins | sample 811421 | NCBI WGS metagenome assembly MDTG01 (sample SAMN05326645, study PRJNA326480) | marine metagenome | isolation source: seawater | place: Pacific Ocean: South East | collected 2011
GAAGATTGCCGACAAGCGGACCTTCCCGGCCATCGACATCATGAAGTCCGGAACGCGGAAAGAAGAACTGATCACGCCGCAAGACCAGCTGTCGAAGATCTACATCCTGCGCAGGATCCTTGGCCCGATGGGTACAAACGATGCCATCGACTTCCTGATCGACAAGCTGCGCCAGACGAAGACGAACGACGAATTCTTCGAAGCGATGAAGAACTGACGGGAGGCGTTTGGCCATGAGCGAGCGCGACACAATCTGCGCCCTCGCTTCGGGCCAGCCTCCGGCTGCGATCTGTATTCTCCGCCTTTCGGGTGACCGGGTCTGGAAGATTGCCGGCGCCCTGCTCGAGTGTGGCCTGCCGGAACCTCGCCACGCGACGCTCACGAAATTCCGGGATGACGACGGCAGGCTGGTTGATGAGGGCCTCGCCCTCTTCATGCCCGGGCCGCATTCCTACACAGGAGAGGATACGTTGGAGCTTTATCTCCATGGCGGTCCCGCTGTGATCAAACACTCACTAGATACGCTGACACGGCAACCGGGCGTGCGTCTTGCTGAGCCGGGAGAGTTTACCCGGCGCGCTTTCGAAGCTGGCAAGCTGGACCTGACCGAAGCCGAAGGTGTCGCCGACATTATCGAAGCGGAGACCGAGGCGCAGAAGGCCCAGGCTCTGCGCCAGCTGACAGGCGGCCTGACGGAAACCTATGACCGGTGGCGCGCAGAGCTGACGGGCGTGCTGGCACTGATCGAGGTCATGGTTGATTTCCCGGATGAGGGTGACACGCCCGAAGACACAGTCAGGCCGATCCTCGACAAGCTGGATCTGATCATCACAGAGCTGGAAGACGCGCTTGGTGACCGGGGCATCGGCGAGAAGATCCGGGACGGTTTCAGGGTGGCCATTGTTGGTCCGCCGAACGCCGGCAAGTCTTCCCTGCTCAATCGCATCGCTCGCCGTGAAGCTGCTATCGTGACCGACATTGCCGGGACGACCCGGGATGTGGTCGAGGTCCGTCTTGTGCTGGGCGGCCAGGTCGTCTGGCTGGCAGACACGGCAGGCCTTCGGAAAACGGCAGATATTGTGGAGGCGGAAGGCGTCCGCCGGGCAGAGCGCGCGGCGCGCGAAGCCGACCTCCGCATTCACGTGATCGACGGCGCCAATCCGGAACCGCCGGCCGGGCCGGTGGAACAGCAGGACATCGTGGTCTTTAATAAGGCCGACCAAAGGCCTGCTGCTCTGGCCTCGGATGGCGCCCTGCCCGTTTCGGCTGCGACCGGCGAGGGTATCGACAAGCTTGAATCCTGGATCGGCAGTTTCATTTCTGAGCGCGCAGCTTCCGTTGAAGCCCCGGTCATCACACGGGCCCGGCATCGTGAAAAGCTGAGTGCAGGTCTCGCCAGCCTGGTGCAGGCCCGCCAGCTACTGGAAGATGACATCGGCGCCGAACTCGCAGCGGAAGATGTCCGCATGGCGCTCCGCCAGCTGGGCGCCGTGATCGGGACCGTCGGCGTGGAAGATATTCTGGGCGCTGTCTTCTCCCAGTTCTGTATCGGCAAATGACCCCTAGGGTTTAGCGGCGCCCGGCGTTATATAGCCCGCTCATTATCCACAGGATGAGTAGAGCCATGACGGGAACCTCCCGCTTTGATGTCATTGTCGTTGGTGGCGGTCACGCCGGATGCGAAGCCGCATCTGCGGCGGCGCGCTATGGCGCGAAGACGGCGCTTGTCACCCACAAGATTTCAACGATTGGCGAGATGAGCTGCAATCCGGCGATTGGCGGATTGGGCAAAGGACATCTCGTTCGGGAGATTGATGCCCTGGACGGTTTGATGGGGCGCCTGGCTGACAAGGCCGGAATCCAGTTCCGCATGCTTAATCGGTCCAAAGGACCTGCTGTCTGGGGGCCGCGAGCCCAGATTGACCGGAAGCTCTATCGCCAGGCCATGCAGGATGAGATCCTGAACCATGGCAACCTGACAGTGATTGAAGATGGCGCCGAAGACCTGATCGTAGAAGACGGGCAGGTCGCGGGTGTAATCGGACTTGGTGGAGACCAATACTACGCGCCGAACGTCGTCATCACGACGGGTACGTTCCTGAAGGGCGAAATCCATATCGGCGCGAAGCGTATTCCTGCCGGGCGTGTCGGCGAGGCGCCGGCGATTGGCCTTTCGGACCGGCTCTACACCATGGATCTGCCTATGGGCCGGCTAAAAACCGGCACGCCTGCCCGTCTCGATGGCCGCACCATCGACTGGGACCGGCTGGAGATGCAGCCGGCCGATGATGCGCCCGTGCCTTTCTCCTATCTGACGGACCGGATCGAAGTGCCTCAGATTTCATGCGGGATCACATGGACCACGCCGGAGACCCACGCGATCATCGAAGAAAACATGGAACAGTCGGCTGTCTACTCCGGCGCAATTGCCGGACGGGGGCCGCGCTACTGCCCGTCTATCGAGGACAAGGTGAACCGGTTCGCAGATCGGGACCGGCATCAGGTTTTCTTGGAACCGGAAGGTCTCGACGATCACACGGTCTATCCGAATGGGATATCCACCTCGCTTCCGGAAGACGTTCAGGAGCGTTTTGTCCGGACGATCCCAGGTCTGGAAAATGTGGAGATTCTCCAGCACGCCTATGCCATCGAGTATGATTATGTGGATCCGCGCGCTCTTAATGCGGCGCTGGAAGTGAAGGTTCAGCCCGGTCTCTATCTGGCAGGCCAGATCAATGGCACGACCGGATATGAAGAGGCCGGGGCTCAGGGCCTGATGGCGGGTCTGAACGCAGCGCGCGCCGCCGAGGGAAAGGAACCGGTGATCCTCGATCGGGCCGAAGCGTATATTGGTGTTCTTATCGATGATCTGATCACGCGCGGGGTGACGGAACCCTATCGGATGTTTACATCGCGCGCGGAATATCGCCTCGCGCTCCGGGCTGACAATGCCGATCAGCGACTGACGCAGAAAGGGATCGATGCCGGATGCGTGTGTGAAACACGGGCGTCGATGTTTCACGTGAAACATTTGGCCCTCTCGGAATCCCGAAAAACGCTCCAAACCCTGTCTTTGTCCCCCGCCAAGGCCCGGGAGGCCGGTTGGAACGTTAATCAGGACGGACGTGTCCGGACCGCCTGGGAATATCTCGGATACAAGGACATCTCACTCGAGACCCTGTCTAAGGTCTGGCCGGAACTCTCCGACATTGATCCGGCCATTGCGGCGCAATTGGAAATCGAGGCGCTCTATTCCGGATATATCGAACGGCAGGCCGGCGATGTCGAAGCCCTTCGCCGCGATGAGGCGTTGCAGATTCCGGATGAGATCAATTACGCGGCCATTGGTGGACTCTCCAATGAAGTACGCCAGAAACTGGAATCTATCCGGCCGGCCACGCTTGGTCAGGCGTCCCGTATCGAAGGGGTTACGCCTGGTGCGCTCACGGCACTGCTTGGTCATGTGAAACGCCGCCGGAAGACAGGCTAAGTCATGGTAAATCAGGATCGCGCGGCTTTTCTGGCCGCTGAGGATGTTTCACGTGAAACACTGGAGCGTCTCGACCGGGTCATCGACACGCTGGATGTGTGGCGGAAGCGGAGCAATCTGATTGGCCCGCGCGAATGGCCGGTCATCTGGACCCGGCATGTCGCCGACTGTTTCCAGCTTCTGGATCATCTGCCGGAAGATGCGCGAGTCGTGGATCTTGGTTCCGGTGCCGGTTTTCCCGGTCTCATCATCGCGGCGGCCCGGCCGGAAGGCCATGTCACCATGATCGAGAGTGTGGGAAAGAAATGCGCCTTCCTCCGCGCCGCCATTGAATCGGCGGGTCTGAGTGCATCCGTACGCCAGGACCGGGTGGAATCTGTCGGGCCAATATCTGCGGATTATGTCACGGCACGCGCCTTTGCGCCGCTTCCGAAACTGCTCGACTATGCGGCTCCCTGGCTGAAACAGGGTGCAACAGGGCTTTTCCTCAAGGGCGAACGCTGGAAAGAAGAATTGACGGAGGCCAGCCAAACATGGAACTTCGCTTATGAGGCGATTCCAAGCCGGGTTGGTGGGTCAGGTACAATTCTGATTGTCAGGGAGCTACGCAGTGGCAGGCATTAGGCCCAGAATCTTTGCCGTCGTGAACCAAAAGGGTGGCGTCGGCAAAACGACTACTTCGATCAATCTCGGGACGGCGCTTGCCGCCGTTGGCCGCCGTGTGCTCATCGTCGACTTCGACGCTCAGGGCAATGCGTCGACGGGCCTTGGAATCGAACGCACAGACCGCGCAACCACGTCCTACGATATTGTCGTGGATCGTTTGCCGTTGGAACAGGCGGTTCTGTCTACGATCGTTCCGCGCCTGGACATCGTGCCAGGGGATGAGAATCTGTCCGGCGTCGAGACGGAACTGGCCGCAGACCCGCACAGGTCGTACCGTCTGCGCGAAGCGCTTCACAACTACGTCGATCGGGCTGAAGAACAGGGCCTGCCGCGTTATGATTATATTCTGATCGATTGCCCGCCATCGCTGTCGGCGCTGACGATGAATGCGATGACGGCCGCCGATGCGCTGCTGGTTCCGCTGCAGTGTGAGTTCCTGGCGCTGGAGGGCCTCAGCCAACTGCTTCGCACGGTGGATGTTGTCCGGCAGGGTCTAAACCCGAACCTGGAAATCCAGGGTGTCGTGCTCACCATGTATGACCGCCGCAACAACCTGTCCGACCAGGTCGCAGACGAAGTCCGCGCGTTCTTCGGCAACAAAGTCTACAACACAGTGATTCCGCGCAATGTGCGCCTGTCCGAGGCACCGTCCTTCGGCAAGCCGGCGCTTCTTTATGATTACCGTTGCCCGGGCAGCGAGGCGTATATCCGGCTGGCTTCGGAAGTGCTTCAGCGCGAGAAGGCACGGGCGGCCTGATCGCGATGGCAAACGAATCCAAACAGAAACCAAGCCGCCTTGGCCGGGGCCTATCCGCCCTAATCGGAGAAGTGGAGGCATCCACACCGGCGCGGCCGGAGCCGGGGACTGCTCCGTCTGGCAATGGCGTGAACGAGATTTCGATCAAGGACATCCGCCGCAATCCGGACCAGCCTCGCCGTACCTTCGATGATGCAGCGCTGCAGGAACTTGCGGAGTCCATTCGTAGCAAAGGCGTACTTCAGGCAATTCTTGTCCGGCCGGACCCCAAGGAAACGGGCAAGTATCAGATCATCGCCGGTGAACGCCGCTGGCGGGCCGCACGCCTGGCAGGCCTTGAGTCTATTCCAGCCGTGGTTCGGGACCTCAACGAGCTGGAGCTGCTCGAGGTCGGCATCATCGAGAATGTTCAGCGCGCAGACCTGAACCCGATCGAAGAAGCGGAAGCCTATGAGGCACTGATGAACCGGTTCGGTCGGACGCAGGAAAGCCTCGCCAGCAGTGTCGGCAAGAGCCGCGTGCACATCACGAACACGCTTCGCCTGCTGCAGCTGCCTGACGCTGCCCGCGCATATGTGCGGGAAGGCAAAGTCACTGCCGGTCATGCCCGGGCAGCGCTTGGTGCCTCCGATCCTGAAGCCGTGATCGAGATGGCGGCCGAACGGGGCCTGAGCGTTCGGGAAGTCGAAGCTTTGGTAAAGGGCGCGCGTGGCGGTGATGGAGCCTCAAGCGGTTCGGCCAAGTCCAAGGCACCTGAAAAGGATGTCGACACCGAAGCACTGGAAGCAGATCTGATGCGCCAGCTGGGCCTGCAAGTGGATATTCGCCACGGCAAGAATGGTGGTGAACTGCGCATCAAGTATCGCGATCTGGAACAGCTGGACGATGTCTGCCGCCGGCTGACACGCCGGAAGCCCTGATCGCTACCGGGCGGCTTCGGCAGCTCTCGCCAGATCATTCATCAGCATACGGACTACTGGGTCAGTGCTGCCGCCTGCCTGTTTGGCCTGGGCTTCAGCGTCATAGATCCGCTCAAGCACACGGGTGAGCCGGCGCACCGGCCATTTACTGAGCCGGGCCCGGTAGGCAGGCCATTCGCTTTGCCAGACAGGCGGGCGCAGTTTCATGTTGGGGCTGGCCTGTCCTTCCTCGATCCGGACATGCGCATCCAGCATGCGGCGGACTTCAAATTGAAGCGAGCGCAGGACACTGATTCCGGCTGTTCCTGCCAGGGCCAGCTTGTCAAAAGCTGCGTTGGCCGCGGCCGGGTGGCCATCAAGTGTGGCGGATATTGCGGTCGACAGGGTCTGTTCGAATTCGGTCGCGCACAGAGCGCGCACATCAGATTCTGAAACAGCCCGGCCCAGCCCCATGGCGTAGAGCGCCAGCTTTTCGATTTCCGCATTCGCTGCAAGCCGGTGACCGGGCAGGTCGCCTACGAACAGGCGCAGGGCATCCGGCTCAATTTCGACGCCGGATTCCTTCAGGGCCTGTTTGACACGTTGTTCGATGTCGGCGCCTTCATCGGCAAAGAACTGGAGGCAGGCGGTTAGTTTCGCAGCTTCAGCAGCGCCGCGCAGTTTGGACTTCTTTTGCAGACTGCCTGTTTCGATCAGCAGGTGCGCGCTGAAACGACCTTCGCTCTTGTCGCCCTCTTCAATGGCGTCAATCAGGAGTTTTGCGATCTTGTCTCCGCTGGTCCGCACCCGTACCACGCGTGGATCGCCGAGCAGGGAGACGGCCTCAAGCGCATCGAACAACAGGGCCGGTTCCTTCCGGATGGCATCATCGTCCAGCAAGGTGACATCTGCGTGTTTGGCCTTTCCGGCCCAGGCAGAGATCAGGAGCTGGCCATTGTCGCTGGCGAGGCCTTCGTCTTCACCAAAGGCAAGCACGGCCCAGAATTTTGGATCGGGCTTGCGGGCAAAGGACGCTGCTTTCTTGCCCTGTAGAAGCATCAGTCTTGTGTCGCGAGCTGAAGCCGTAAATCATCAACGATCCGGCTGGCCAGCACACCCATCACGCGATCAGATGCGTTGGTCTGAGCGGATATGTCCCCATAGGGTTCGTTCGGCACGGAAAAGCTGGTTTCCGCATCGGACTGGCCTACCACACTGATATTTTCACCTCTCAGTGCATAGGTTGCCTCGGCCCTGTAGGATGAACGCGATGCTGCGCCATCCGGCTTGAACTGCAAGCGGACGAGTTTCTCCTTAAGCTTGACTTCGAGCACGGCAGACTCGTCGAGATTCGGGAGACCGGCGGCAAGTTCCTGCTGAAGCGCCCGCCGTAGCTTGTAGCCCGCCCGGCTAGGAATTTCCTTCACCGTAATATTGCCTGCAGCAAAGGAGGCGCTGCCACCGGGTGCATAGACCGGCTGGAAGCCGCAGGCCGGCAGGACGAGAGCGAGCGCGATCAGGAAGCGTTTCATACCGCCACGATATTCACGATGCGGCCCGGCACGACAATGGTTTTCTTCACGGTCTTGCCTTCGATGAAGGAGACAACTTCCGGAAGAGCGTGCGCGATGGCTTCCACTGCCTCGTTGGATTCTCCCTTCGGCACCGTGATTTCGCCCCGGCGTTTGCCATTGACCTGCACGGCCATGGTCACCGAGTCGTCTTCCGTCAGCGCCTTGTCGGCAACAGGCCATGGAGCAGCTGAAACAAACCCGGCTCCGCCGATCCGTTCCCAGCAGGATTCTGCCAGGTGAGGCATGAACGGGGTCAGGCAGCGCGCCAGCATGGAGGCCCCTTCGAACCGGGCCCCGATAGCTTCACTGCCGGATTCGGCCTTCTTCAGCACGCTCACCCATTCATGAATGCTGGCAACAGCGGAATTGAAACGGAATTCCTCGATTGCCTTGTCGATGGAGACGACGGCCTTGTGGCTGGCTTTGCGGACTGCGAGGGAAGCGGCGTCGTCAGCCGGATCCACTTTCTCCACATCCCCGAGCGCGTCGAACACGCTCCACAGGCGCTGGGCGAAACGGGCCGCGCCTTCCACGCCGGCCTGCGTCCACTCAACATCGCGTTCTGGCGGCGAGTCGGAAAGGACGAACCAGCGGGCAACGTCCGCACCGAACTCGGCGATGATTGCATCGGGGTCGACCGTGTTCTTCTTGGATTTCGACATTTTCTCGATCGGGCCGGGCGTGACGATGCCGCCGGTGGCCTTTTCGATCCAGATGTCACCTTCCTGCTCGACTTCCGATGGCTGCAGCCATTGTCCGGACGCGGACTTGTAGGTCTCGTGCGTAACCATGCCCTGCGTGAACAGGCCGGCGAACGGCTCGCCGCTCGGCAGGTCCAGTTCGCCGATGTCGCGCATCGCGCGTGAGAAGAAGCGCGAGTACAGCAGGTGCAGCACGGCATGTTCGATGCCGCCGACATATTGGTCGACGGGCAGCCAGTAGGCGCGCTCTTCCAGATCGTCCGCACTGGCGAAACGGGCATAGTACCAGGACGAGTCCACGAACGTGTCCAGCGTGTCGGTTTCACGCCGGGCCGGCTTGCCGCACTTCGGACAGTCGACATGTTTCCAGGTCGCATGCCGGTCCAGAGGATTGCCTGGCTGGTCGAAGGAAACATCGTCCGGCAGGCGCACGGGCAGGTCGCTTTCCGGCACCGGGACCACGCCGCAGCTTTCGCAATGGATCACCGGGATAGGGCAACCCCAATAGCGCTGTCGGGAAACACCCCAATCGCGCAGGCGGTAATTCACCGTTCCGGCGCCGAGACCCATGTCTTCTATCCGTTCGATCGCTGTTCGCTTGGCGTCTTCGATGCCGAGACCGTCCAGAAAACCCGAATTAAAGATGGAGCCGGGGCCGGTATAGGCTTCTTCCTCAACAGTGAAGCTTGCCCGGTCAGCGCCCGGCGGCAGGACGACCGGCGTCACGTTCAGACCAAACTTGCGGGCAAATTCGATGTCACGCTGGTCGTGCGCCGGGCAGCCGAAAATGGCGCCGGTGCCGTAGCCCATCAAAACGAAGTTCGCGACCCAGACAGGCAGGGTCTTTCCGTCCTCGAACGGGTGCTTGACCGTCAGCCCTGTATCGAAACCCAGCTTCTCTGCCTTTTCGATGGCTTCCTCGCTGGTGCCGACCTGGGCGCATTTCCCGCGGAAGGCCTTCAGCTCTTCCGAGTTTTCCGCCAGCTGGATCGTCAGCGGGTGATCCGGGGACAAGGCAATGAAGCTCGCGCCGAACAGCGTGTCCGGACGCGTCGTGAAAATCTCGATGCCGTCATCGAAATTTGCCGGTGCGGCGCCGTCCCACTCGAACCGCATCTGCAGGCCCTCTGACCGGCCGATCCAGTTCGCCTGCATGGTGCGCACCTTCTCAGGCCAGCGCTCCAGCTTTTGCACTTCTTCCAGCAGGTCTTCGGCATATTCGGTGATCTTGAAGAACCACTGGGTCAGCTCACGCTGCTCCACCAGGGCGCCGGATCGCCAGCCGCGTCCCTCGATCACCTGCTCGTTGGCCAGCACGGTGTTGTCGACCGGGTCCCAGTTCACCTTGGAGGCTTTCCGGTAGATCAGGCCGTTGTCGAGCATCTTCAGGAAAAGGGCCTGCTGCGCGCCGTAATATTCTGGATCGCAGGTCGCAAATTCCCGGCTCCAGTCCAGCGACAGGCCGAGCTTGGCAAACTGGGCCTTCATCGCGTCGATGTTCTGATAAGTCCATTTACCGGGATGGACGTTCTTTTCCATCGCAGCGTTCTCTGCCGGCATGCCGAACGCATCCCAGCCCATCGGGTGCAGCACGTTGTAGCCTTTGGCCCGCTTATGACGCGCAACAACGTCGCCCATCGCATAGTTTCGGACATGGCCCATATGCAGCCGGCCCGACGGATAGGGGAACATCTCCAGCACGTAGGCTTTCGGGGCGTCGCCCGCTTCCTTCGGGGATTTTGCCCTGAACAGGTCCGCCTTGGTCCAGGCTTCACGCCATTTCTGCTCCGCAGCTTGCGGATCGTACCGGGTGGCCATTGGCCTCTCCCCCTGATTTTTGTCTGATCAGACCGGCTTCTAGCCGAGTTGCGAGTTCTTCAGGTTCCGCGCGCGGTCAAGGATCGCGTTTTCAAGCTGGATCGCGGTTTCCGGATCAACCGGCGCATCCACCCAGGTGCCATCCTGATTCACCTGGCGGAACACGGCGACTTTCACACCGTCAGCGCGTAGTCGCGTGTCGAGAATATAAACGGTCGCCTTGATGCGCTCGTTCTCGGATCCCGGGAAGCTCTTCCAGTCATACACGATCAGACCACCGATCGGGTCGGTGCTCGAAACGGGCATATTGGTGAACGTGTCGAGTGAGGCACGCCACAGATAGGGGTTCACCGTGCCGACATTCTTCGCGGTAACGAGAGCGTCTGCATTGACGCGCTTGCTGCCACCCTGGCATCCGACCAGCGCAAACAGGGCAGCGGCTGCCGCGGAGAAGACATATTTGTTCATGAGGAGAGTTCCCGAGCGCAATACCTTGTTGACCGGCGTTTGTATAACAACACGAGTCTGGGCTCGCCAGTGCTCATGTGTGCAGCGATCCGAGGGAGAAAAAGATGAAACGCCAATTCCTTCTGGCCCTTGTCTCGGCTGCCACCTGCCTGCCCGCCCTCGCGCAGGAAGACTGGGATGTCTGGGAGACAGACTGGGAAAAGGATGGCGCGCTCCTGTTTGCGCCCGGTGCAGAGGAAGCTGTGCTCTACCGGCTGGGTCTCGGTTTCGACACCAACCGGGTTCTGGACAATGGCCTGGTTCTGGGTGCGGCCGCCAGGCTGGATGCTGAACTGGATCATCCTGCGCGCGCGGGCTTTTCGGGCATTATTGCTGATCCGGCGCCGGGCGAAGTGGCCGTCGCGGGGGGCTTCAGCGGGCTCGCCCGGTCTCCCGTTCTTGAAGACGACGGTGCGCGGGCTCTGCTGCAGACGGCGTATATTTATGTTGAAGGCGGATATGGCGAAGCCCGGCTCGGCCGGGACGAAGGCGTTGCCAAACGCTTCGCCCAGGGCGCGCCATCGCTCTTTTCCAGCCTGTCCCTGAATGCGCCGCGCCTCGACCCGGACGGCGGGGCCGTTGTGCGGACCGATCACGACCTAACAGGCCCTGCAGCCAAAGTCTCTTTCACCACGCCGCGGATCGTCGGTTTCAAGGGCGGCGTCTCCTATACGCCGGAAGCCGATGTGCGCGGGCTGGACCGCGATCCGGTGCGGATCCTGCCGGGAACCGCCGCCACCGTGCTGACCAATGCCGCAGAAGCCAGTGTCAGCTTCAATCACCGTTTCCGGGAAAGCGGTGTCCGGGTGCGTGCGTCCACGGGCTGGAGCCGCGCGGATGTCGATGCCGCCCCAACAGCGCCGGCTCCCTACAACTCGGTTGAGACCTGGTCATTTGGCGCGAGCACAGAGTGGAAAGACACGGTTATCGGAGCCAGCTGGCAGAGCAGCGATAATGGCCTGAGCGGTCTGTCAGGCGACTATACAGCCTGGACTGCCGGACTGACCCATACGGCGTTCGGGCTGGACTGGGGCGTTGAATATGGCGAGGCAAGCGATGATGCGGTCGGCGTAGAAGGCGAATCGTGGCGGGCCGGAGTCGCCCGCTCGGTGGCGGACGCTGCCCGCATAGCGGTCGGATACCGGTCCGATCAGCTGGATTTCGGGGCATATACCCAATCGCGTCGCCTGGGAGGCGAGGGCATTGTGATAGAAATCACACTATCGCATTAGTTTATCAGGGCTGTCCGATAATTAATCTTCTGTTTAGGAGATGGCGCCCCTAATATCGGCAGGGAAGAGGTGTAACGAATGCGGCTTGGGCTTCTGCTCACTTGTGCAATCTCCGCGACGGTTCTGGCGCTGCCAGCAGCCGCGCAGGAAGATTCACTCGTGCCGTCCGTCACCGTCGAAGCCCCTCAGCTTTCCGAAACACAGGCCGGCAAGGTTGACTGGTATCGCCAGTTCGCCGTTTCCAAGCCGATCGAGGCGCGCCCTGTCTGGCAGGCTGAACCTTCCGAAGATGTTTCGATGCAGTTCACCGGCAGCGACCGTTGGGAATTCCGGATCGACAAGCTGTCGCGCCCTTCGGCAAATATTTCCCCGCTTCCGCGTCAGGAAATGCAGGCTGGGGCCACCTTCAAGATCACGCCCCGCTTCTCCGTCGGCGGTGAAGTCAGCGTTGGCGCCGACGATCTGAATGCCGTTTCGACCTGGGAAGACCGCGATGTCGAAACCGGTGTCCGCCTGAAGTCGGCCTTCAAGTTCTAAGCCTGGCTTTCCGGGCCGAGCACGGCCTCTATTCCTTCAATTGCTGCAATACCTGCAACAGGTGCAACTTGCCCTGCCGTATCGGCGTTCAGGCCGCCGAGCGCGTAGACCGGCATTGATGATGCGCGCGCCAGATTGCGGAAGCGCAACGGGCCGAGCGGCCTGCGGGCGCTTGGGCTGGCGGAAGGAAATGCGGTCGAGAGAAGCGCCGCATCTACACCTGCATTCTGTAGTAACCGCAGCTGATCCGGCGTGTGAGCACTGCTCGTCATAAGGGCAAACCGGCGCCGCCACCGCTTCGCTCTTGCCCGCTCTGCAAACGGCCAGTGGACGCCATCTGCGCCGGTTTTCATGGCGAGCTCGGGGTCATTCGCGATCAGGAAGGCCACGTGCCGCTTCCGGCAGACTTCAGCCAGACTTGCTGCGACTATATCGTGCTTCGGCTGACCATAATGGCGATAGATCAGACCATGGCAGGACGATAGATGACTTGCCGTGACCACCGGGTCGGGGGTCCGCGCCGGATCTGTCAGGTAGAGAACCGGCGGCAGGAAAAGCGGCAGGTGCCGGCCCGCGATACGTGCGGCGGTCTGGAGCTTGCGTTCGGCGCGGTTTCGGTCTTCCTGCATCATCGTGATGACTGATACCGACACGCTCTCTATTGCCAAGCGCCGCGACGCGGTGCTGGCCGAACTTTCCGACGCCGCCACCCCGCCGCCGCAGCTGGTCGCAGTGACCAAGACCCAGCCGGATGAGGCCATCGAGGAGATTCTGGCGACCGGCCAGCGCCTCTTCGGCGAGAACAGGGTTCAGGAGGCCGAAGCCCGCTGGGCCGGACGCCGTTCCGCCTATCCCGACCTGGAGCTTCACCTGATTGGGCCCTTGCAGACCAACAAGGCGGAGATCGCCGTCCGCCTGTTCGACATGATCGAAACGCTGGACCGGCCGAAGCTCGCCGATGCCCTGGCAAAGGCGATGGAAAAAGTGGGCCGCGCCCTGCCCGTCCTGATCCAGGTAAATACGGGCGAAGAGCCGCAAAAGGCCGGTGTGATTCCGTCTGAACTGCAGCAATTGCTACAGTATGCACGTGAGAAAGGTCTCGATGTGCAGGGCCTGATGTGCATTCCGCCGGTGGATGAACCGGCCGGACCGCACTTCGCCCTGCTCGCAAAACTGGCGAAGGAAGCGGGCCTGCCGGTCCTTTCCATGGGTATGAGCTCTGACTATGTGACGGCCGCCCGGTTCGGCTCCACGCATGTACGTGTCGGCTCGGCTCTGTTCGGACCGCGCGACTATCCCTGAACTAGAACCGGATCTCGATTTCCGAGCCGCGGGCTGAGAGGCGCAGGATATCCAGCATGTCTTCCAGCGTCACTGCCACGCAACCGGCGGTCGGCCCCCAGTCCGGCCGCGCGAGGTGCAGGAAAATCGCGCTACCCAGTGGCGGCACCGGCGGATCGTCATTGTAGCCGAGCTCGACGATCACATCGTAGACATGGTCTTCCAGCCAGAGTTTCTCATGGCTGGCGGCATAGGGAAGTTTGACCCAGCGATTGTAGAGCGGATCATCCGGTGCATCGCACCAGCCATCCTCCGGGGTCAGCGCAATCAGCGGCAGCAGGGTCTTCGGTGCTTCTAGCCTGTCCGGCCGGTAGAAGACACGCCGCATCGGCCAGGTGCCGGCCGGCGAAAAACCGTCGCCTTCACGTTTGTCATCACCCGCAATGACACCGCTGCGCCCGACGCTGCAGCGAGTTTCCCGGCCTGCCAGAAGAAAGCGGCCGTCGGCGTGGGCAATGAAATCAGCGCTCATGAAGGCGTCCTGTCATATCGGGGGATCATGTCTTGCTCCGGGCGAGTTTGAACAGGTGGCGTGCAAGGTGACAAGCATAGGCATGCGGCAGAGTGCGTCGGCTGTTGATTGTGCTGCGTGTCGTGGCAATGCTGACCTTTGTTTACATGCGATCGCATCATGATGATGCCAGGAGATGCCCCGACATGACGATTTCCCCCTTCCATCTCGCCTTCCCGGTTCATGATCTTGCAGCCGCGCGCGATTTCTATGGAAGTCTGCTCGGCTGCCCGGAAGGGCGCAGTTCTGATGAATGGGTCGATTTCGATTTCCTCGGCCACCAGATCGTTGCGCATCTTGCGCCGGAAGAATGCGCCGGCCCGAAAACCAATGCGGTCGACGGCAGGAATGTCCCCGTCCGGCACTTCGGCATCGTCCTGTCGATGGACGACTGGCAGGCCATGGCCGACAGGCTGCAGGGCAAAGTCGATTTCCTGATCGAGCCCTATATCCGCTTCAGGGGAGAGCCGGGCGAGCAGGCGACCATGTTCTTCACCGATCCTTCGGGCAATGCGATCGAGATCAAGGCCTTTGCCGACATGTCACGGCTCTTCGCCAAATAGGCGAACCCATACGGCCCGTTTCAGTCATCGGGCAGTTCCGATCACGGAGACCTCCCGCTCTTGTGAACAAGCGTGCGTTACATTCATATGGCATCGTGAAGCGATATGAATAAATGCAGCACTCACTTTGAACAGGAGAGTCGCATGGCGGCCAAGAAAACGGTCCTTCTGGTGGACGATGACGAAGACCTTCGCGAGGCGCTCGCGGAGCAATTCGAGCTGCACGACAGTTTCGAAACGATCCAGGCCGCCAATGCGAATGAAGGCATCGAGGCTGCTACGACGCAGCGCATCGACCTCGTCCTGCTGGATGTCGACATGCCGGACATGGACGGACGCGAAGCCTGCAAGATCATGCGGCAGAAAGGCGTTCGCGCGCCGGTGATCATGCTGACCGGGCAGGACGGCGATGCCGACACGATCCTCGGCCTCGAATCCGGTGCCAATGATTATGTCACCAAGCCGTTCAAATTCTCCGTGTTGCTCGCCCGCGTCCGCGCGCATCTGCGCAGTTTCGAACAGTCCGAGGACGCCACATTCAAGGTCGGCCCTTATGAGTTTCGCCCGGCGATGAAATTGCTGGTGACGGAGGACGACAAGAAGATCCGTCTGACGGAGAAGGAAACCAACATCCTGAAGTATCTCTATCGCGCAGGCGGCAAGCCGGTCGCGCGCGATGAGCTGTTGGCGGAAGTCTGGGGTTACAATGCCGCTGTCACCACGCACACGCTGGAGACGCACATCTATCGCTTGCGCCAGAAGGTCGAGCCGGATCCGGCGCATGCGCGCCTGCTGCTGACCGATGCAGGCGGATACCGCCTGCAGCCGTGATCATCCGGCCTGCGACGCCTGCGGATTATCCGGCGCTCGCGGACCTTTGGTTCGACAGCTGGACGTCTATCGGTATCTCCAATGAGACAGACTGGCCGCGCGAAACCGTCAGGGAACGGCTGTACGAGGAAGTTGTCGACCGCTGGTGCCTGTTTGCTGCCCAGGAGCGGGATGAATTGGTTGGAATGCTCGCCCTTGCGCCAGCCGAACAGCGCGTTGACCAGCTTTTCGTGGCGCCGTCATACCAGGGCAAGGGCGTCGGTTTAGCGCTCCTCGAATTTGCGAAGCAGGAGCTTCCGGACCGTATCGTGCTGGTGACTCAAGAAGAGAATGTCCGTGCCCGGCGGTTTTACGAGCGAGAAGGATTTTGTCTGCACCGCTCAGAATATGACGAGCTTCACCGGCGCATGAACTGTCACTATGTCTGGACGATCAGCGCCGATCCCTAAACGCTTATCTTCACACTGACCGGAGCGTGGTCGGAGGGTTTCCAGCCGCCGCGCCAGCCGAGATGGATCTTGTAGCTGTCGACCAGCGTGTCCGGCAGGCCTGCCTGATTGACCCAGATATGATCCAGGCGCCGTCCGCGGTTCGAGGCGGCCCAGTCTTTCGCCCGGTAGCTCCACCAGGTGTAGAGCTTCTGATCCTCCGGCACGGCGAGGCGGGCGATGTCAGCAAACTTCGCCATGTTGCGGGAGGCTTCCAGCCGCTCGGTTTCTCCCGGCGTGTGGGAGACGATCTTCAGCAGCTGTTTGTGCGACCAGACATCGTTTTCGTGTGGGGCAACGTTCAGGTCTCCCACCAGAACGCGGGGCGTCTTCGATTGCTTCTTGTAGGCCGGCCCCAGCTTTTCAAGGAAATCGAGCTTGTGGGCGAACTTGTCGTTCTTCACCGGGTCCGGCTCGTCCCCGCCAGCGGGCAGGTAGATGTTGTGGATCTCGATGCCGGCAACTTTTGCGGCGATGACGCGCGAATGGCCCTCGCGGCAGAGGTCCGGCGCGTCGATACGCTCGATCGGCAGGCGCGAGGCGATGGCGACACCGTGATGCCCGCCTTTCTGGCCGTTCAGCACCAGATGTTTCAGCCCCATCTCGTTGAAGGCCTTTTCGGGGAATTCCCCGTCCTGGCATTTGGTTTCCTGCAGGCAGATCACATCCGGCTTTTGCTGTTCGACAAAGGCCGCGATGTTCGGGGCGCGCAGGCGAACCGAGTTGATGTTCCAGCTGACGATCTTGAGCGGTTTTGGCATTCGGGCTGCGTAGCACTGTTCCCTGAAACGTCAACGCGCCCGAACGCGGGGGAGTTCGGGCGCGCCTGACGCGGTTTCCAACGTCTCGCCGGGAGGGGAAGGCTCCGGCGGCGACAACACGGTGGTTCACAGCGGGGGGGTCGGGTGCTGCGCGGGGTATGCCGTGTGTCGACAGTTGCAAAGATGTCACTACGGCCGAAAATTTCAAGTAAAATATGTGTTAAGTGCTTGAGTGTCACACCATAAGATTCGCCCCGGAAGCGAGGGCTCCCGGGGCGTCTGATTCTGCAACCTGTTGCAGCTGTTGCACTACTCGTCGTCGAAGTCCTTCACGATGAAGAGGCGCGGATTGATTTTCTTCCCGGTCTCCACATCGTGCAACATGACCTCGGTGATGTTTCCGCCGCTGTCGACGGTGCGCCAGCCGGACAGGTCGTGCTGCGGCCCGTTGAACATCAGGGTGAGCGTGCCGTCCATCTCACCATCGGGATCGCGGAGGGTCACTTCGACATGCTCGCCCTCTTTGGTGACATCGACGATTTCGGCTTCGGTTTCGAAATCGAGGTCGTCGTCCAGCAACACGGCCAGCGGCGTGGAGCCCAGCGGCACGCGGTCTGTCGTCTCCAGCTCGGAGTCCTGCATCGCCACGGTCGTGCCATTGGCGACGATCAGAAGCGGGGAGGGGGCGTCATAGTCGAACCGCACCTTGCCGGGCCGGGAAATCGCAAAGCTGCCGCTGGCGGAGGTAAAGTCGGGCGACAGCTGGTCGAACCGGCCGGAAGCGGTTTTCACCGACTCCATGGAGGCGGCGACCTCTTTCAGCAGGGCGCTGCGCTGTTCGGCGCTCATGCCGGCAGGCATCGCGGTAATATTCGTGGGGGCCGTTTCGGGGGTGCCCTGACGCGCCAGCGCGAGGGGCGCAGCGGCGAGGGCGGCAGCGGCAACCAGGGTGGCGAGTTTGGTCTTCATCGAACGGGTCTCCTTTTCGTGACCTTGCGCTTACACTTAGTCGCCTGAACCCTGCCTAAACAGGGCGGGATCAAGGAATTTTGGCCGCTTTTCGTTGGCCGCCATTCAGCTTTAGGGCAGGCTGCGCGCAAGGCCTGACCGCAGATGAACACGCAGGCGTGTCTGTGGTTCCGCTTGCGAAATGCGGCCCGAGCGCCCATCTTCCGGCCAGAATTTGAAGGAACCCCAGCCATGGCTGATGCAACCGCCCTGCACACCAAAGACACGACCGACCAGGAGTTCATGACCGATGTGGTCGAGGCGTCGAACACCCAACCCGTGATCGTCGACTTCTGGGCCCCCTGGTGCGGCCCGTGCCGCCAGCTCGGCCCGGTGATTGAGAAAGTGGTCGAAAGCCACAATGGCGCGGTGAAGCTCGTAAAGATCAATATCGACGAGAATCCGGCCTATGCCGGGCAGCTCGGCGTGCGCTCCATTCCGGCGGTCTATGCCTTCGACAAGGGCCGCCCGGTCGATGCCTTCATGGGCGCGCTGCCGGAAGGCCAGGTGCGCAGCTTTATCGAGAAACTCGTGTCCGGCACCGATTCCGCCAAGGAGATCGCCGACGCGCTCGCGCAGGCTGAAGCGGCGAGCCAGGCAGGCGACGTCGCGACGGCGGCGCAGATCTATGCGGCCGTGATCCAGCATGACCCGGAGAACGTCACAGCGATTGCCGGCCTTGCGCGCTGCTATCTCGCCAATGGCGACAAGGAGCGTGCGAATGAGACGCTCAAACTGGTGCCGGAAGACCAGAAGCACGACGCTGCCATCAAAGGCGTGCAGATGGCCATCGACATGATGGAAGATGCGCCGGAGGCGGATGAGTTCGACGAATTGCTGAATGCCGTCATGGCAGCGCCCGACGACCACGCCAAACGGTTTGAGCTTGCAGAAAAGTACGCCGCAGCCCAGCGCTATGGCGATGCGGTCGATCACCTGCTGATCATCCTCGGGTCCAAGATGGACTGGGAAGAGGGCAAGGCGAAGGAAAAGCTGCTTCAGATTTTCGAAGCGGCCGGTGCGACCGATCCGGTGACGGTGGAAGGCCGCCGGCGTCTCGCCTCACTGATGTTTGCCTGAGGCGCCCACCTCCCGCATAATGCCATGACGCGAGGGGGCAACAGCGCTCCGGAGGCAGAATGAGCAGCGCGACCTATCACTCGGTGGATCAGTTGCCGGACACGCTGACCGTGTTCCCGCTGCCGGGCGTTGTGCTGTTCCCGCACTGGCACCTGCCGCTGAATATCTTCGAGCCGCGCTATCTGAACATGATCGATGATGCGATGGCGGGGAACCGGCTGATCGGGATGATCCAGAGCATCGGCGGCTCCCGGGAGAGGCCGGACCTGATCGGTGTCGGCTGCGCCGGACGTATCACGTCCTATGCAGAGACCGATGACGGACGCTACCTGATCACGCTGGCGGGCATCGCCCGGTTCCGGGTTCTGGAAGAGCTGGACGTCCGGACACCCTACCGCCAGGTGCGTCCCAACTGGGCGCCCTATGCGAATGATTTGCGTCCGGATTCGGAAATCGGCCTGCCGTCCCGGGAAGACCTCATCGCCGCGCTGCGCAAATATGTCAGCAGCCACGACATGAAGGCCGACTGGCAGGCAGTCGAGATCGCGCCGGTCGGCTCGCTGGTACAGGCGCTCGCCGCTGGCAGCCCGTTTTCCGTCATGGAAAAGCAGGCCCTCCTGGAAGCGCCGACCCTGAAAGACCGTGCGGACATGCTGATCACCATCCTGACAATGGATTCTGCTGGTTCCGGCGATGGAACCCTGCAATAGGACGCCCATGACTGACGACACGACCCAACCGCGCCCCGCCCATTCCGGCGTTGACCCTCGGCTCCTTGAAATCCTGATTTGCCCGCAGACCCGCCAGCCGCTTCGCTACAATGCCGAAACGGATGAACTGGTCTCGCCCAAGGCGCGGCTGGCCTATCCGATCCGGGGCGGCATTCCGATCATGCTGCCGGAAGAGGCACGGGACCTCGATGCCGAAGAGGGCGGGGCATGAGCAGCATGGCCTGGCCGCTGAAACTGGTTTTCCGCAAATCGGAAGGCATTCTGTATGCCGAATTCGATGACGGCAAATCCGGCTCTGTCGGTTACAAGCGTTTGCGGGAACAGTCTCCGTCGGCTGCGGTTCGCGGTCATGGCAGCGGACCGCCCCCGCCGCAGGCACCCGTGCCGGACGACATTACCGTGCTGCGCGCAGACCCGGTCGGCCGTTATGCCTTGCGGATCGTCTTCTCCGACGGGCACGACAGCGGTCTCTACAACTGGGACCTGATCCGCAAGCTCACTGTCGGCGAAGAGGCCGTTACTGCATAAGACTCGGCAGGTGCGTCTGGTCGGCGCTCGCCTGCCGCGCCATGGCCCGGCGCAGTGGGCCGATCCTGTTGGCCGCCGTCATGGCAAGACCCCGCAGCGGTTTCAGAACGGCATTGTCGTTTGAAAAAGCCCGGTCGATCACGTCCATGAACAGCGCGACGTTCGTCATGTCGAAACGGCGCCATTGCTGGTAACGCTCCAGGGAAGGGGCCGCGCCATGATCAAGGCCGACTTCGCGCGCTTCCACCATGATATCGATCAGGGCGGCAACGTCCTTGAAGCCGAGATTCAGGCCCTGGCCGGCCAGCGGATTGATGCGGTGGGCCGCATCGCCCAGCAGCGCAACGCGCGGGCCGGTCATTGCCTGGGCGAGTCGCATCTTCAGCGGATAGGAAATGACGGGACCGTCGATAGTCATATGACCGGCGAAATCCTCAAAGCGGGCGTTCAGTTCGGCTTCGATGTCTTCCACCGGCATATCGGCCAGCGCTTCGGCGGCACCGCGTTTCATGTACCAGGCGAGGTTCGCCTTGTTGTCCGGCATGGGCAGGGTGGCGAAGGGGCCTTCCGGCATGAACAGCTGGCGGGCAATCCCTTCATGCGGCCGGTCCAGTTTCACATTGGCGGCGAAAACCGATTTTCCGTAGTCATGATCCTCGGTTCCGATACCCAGCGCATCCCGAACCGTGGAATTGACCCCGTCGCAGGCCGCCACCAGACGGGTCCGGATCCGGGTGCCGTCTTCCAGCACCACCGTGGCCGGTCCGGGGCCATCTTCGAGTGACTGGAACCGGGCCTTGTGAAGGATCGTCAGGCCCTCTTCAGTGCCTGCAATCTGACCAGCAATCTCGTCCAGGGCCTTCTGAAGGTCGGCAGACGGGACCATTTGCCCCAGGGGCTGGCCGTCATTATCCGCCGGAAGGTCCTCATTTCCGAAGATCACGCCCGGTGCACCGAAGACATGGCTGCCGCCGTCGACCGCTTCGAGCCCGTTCAGGGGGGCGATGACCCCCTCCAGCAGCGGGTGAACACCGGTCGCGCCCAGCATGCGCCAGCTGCCGCGGACTATAGCGAATGTGCGGGTATCCGTAGCAGGCGCTGCAGAAGGATCGCGCGCATCTATCAGGATGGTCGAGAAACCGCGTTGGACGGCAAGGATCGCCAGCGAGGTGCCAACCGGCCCGGCCCCGACAATAACGAGGTCTACGGGTTCGTTGGACGATGGGGATGGTTTAGACATGATGACTAGCTACGCCTGTCCCAACGCCTCGTCTAGCGGTGGTGACGAATTGGTCGATTAGCCGCAACGCTGCACAAAAATTGACCACGAGCCTTCAGAATACCCCTCTCAACCGTGGCGCCAAGCGACTTTCATGGGCACCCGAAATCATATCGGGAGTGGGAGAGCGCGGGGGGTCCCGAGCTCCGAAACTGCGACATGGAGGGGCCGAATGGGCCAGTTACTGAAAAGAATGACGCGCGGGGTGGCCTTGCTGCCAGTCCTCGCGTTCACGGGGGCGCTCGCATACGCACAGGAGGGAGATCTGGAAGCGCGGCTGGCAGCGCTTGAAGAGTCAGTGAACACCAGCGCCAGTTCCTATGTCGACAACTCCTACCTGTTCCTGATCGGCGGCATCATTGTCATGCTGATGGCTGCCGGCTTCCTCTGCCTGGAAGTGGGCCTGGTCCGTTCGAAGAACGCCGCCATGCAGTCGATGAAGAACGTGCTGCTCTATTCCATCGCCGGCCTGATGTTCTGGCTGGTCGGTTACAACATGGCATATCCGGGTTCGAGCATCCTTGGTGGCCTGCTCGGCACGACGCCGGGTCCGTGGTCGCCTCCGCCGCTCGATCAGTCCCATGGCGACTATGCCGCTTCGTCCGACTGGTTCTTCCAGATGGTGTTCGTGGCAACCGCTGCCTCGATCGTCTCCGGTACGGTGGCCGAGCGCGTGAAACTGTGGGGCTTCCTTGCTTTCACCGCCGTGCTGACCGCTTTCATCTATCCGATCGTTGTGTCCTGGGAGTGGGGCGGCGGCTACCTCGACTCCGAATGGGCCTTCTCCGACTTCGCTGGTTCCACGCTGGTTCACTCCGTTGGCGGTTGGGCAGCGCTCATGGGGGCGATCATCATCGGCCCGCGGACCGGCAAGTATTTCGGCAAGCAGATCAACCCGATGCCGGGCTCCAACATCCCGCTCGCCGGCCTGGGTACCTTCATCCTGTGGTTCGGCTGGTTCGGCTTCAACGGGGCCTCGCAGCTCGCTGCCGGCACCGTGACGGACATCAACTCGGTCGCCGCGATCTTTGCCAACACCAACATGGCGGCTGTCGGCGGTGTGCTGGCCGCAACGATCACCACGGCTGTCCTCTATAAGGGCAAGGTTGACGCAACCATGGTCTTCAACGGTGCCATCGGCGGACTCGTGTCGATTACGGCTGAACCGCTGGCGCCATCCATGGGCGCTTCGGTCCTGATCGGTGCGGTCGGCGGTGTGCTCGTCGTGGTCAGCGTTCCGATGCTCGACAAGCTCAAGATCGACGATGTCGTCGGCGCCATCCCGGCTCACCTGGTTTGCGGTATCTGGGGTACGATCATCGTCGCAGCTTCCTACGGCAACCACATCATGCCGGTGGAGATCGATGGCGAGCTGCAGACCAGCTACTTCGGTCAGCTTGTCGGTATCCTGCTGACGGGTGTCTGGGTCTCGGTTGCTTCCGTGGTCGTCTGGATGGCCCTGAAGTACACGATCGGCATCCGCGCTACCGAGGAAGAGGAAATGGCCGGTATGGACGTTTCCGAAGTTGGTCTCGAAGCCTATCCGGACTTCACCAACGCCTAAGTTGCGGCTCTCCGAAACGAAAACCCCCGGCAGGGAACTGCCGGGGGTTTTTCATTGTGTGAGGGGCAGGGGGTTATTGTTCCGGCGTCTCGTCTGCCGGCTGGGTCATGTCCCCGTCCTGCGTGGCCTCGATCTCACTTTCATCATAAGGCCCGCTGACTTCGACGACTGTCACCTCTTCCTCAGGAACGATGACTTCTTCACCCACCTCAGTGAAGATCGCTTCTTCCTCCGATTCCGGTGTTTCGGCCACAACAACAGGGGCGTCACCCTCAATCTCGGCAATCTCCAGAGCGTCCTGTTCCAGCCGGGCGCGCTGAAGCTCGTTCAGCTCCTGAACGGACATGCCGTCCTGGTCAGCGGGGACTTCGTCAAACATTGCTGCCTTGGAGGCGTTAACTGACGTGGCATCTTCATTCATTTCCTGCGCATTCGCAGACGTAAATGTTAACAGCGCGAAGGCTGCGGGTATGATCAGGGCGCGTGTCATTTCATGACTCCTTTGCTGCTTCCTGGTTGTCCTGGATCAATCGCGCACCGGGCCGGATGTTCCATGATTACAGGAATTAAATGATCTGGACGGGCCGGCGCCGCCTGAGGCGGAAGGGGAGGCGGCCGGAAAAATGCCGGACGGTTTCAGGCCGAATCCCACGCGCTGAAATCGTTAATTCGCAACTGAAAAAGTCTTCAGCGCATTTGCCCGGAATTAAGGTTGATGGCTCAGATTGGCCACTCCACCGACAACACGGAGCCGTCCCCCTTCATGACCGACTATGCTTATGATGATGACGCAACCCATTTCAGCGTTAGCGATCCTGTCTGGCGCATCCTGACGGGTGCCGCCGCCTTCGCGATCGGCGTATTCATCTGCGGCAGTGTCGGCTCCTATGTTGCGACGGATCCTTCCTGGAATGCGGCGACGGATTCAGATGTGCAGAACCTGTTCGGACGCTCCGGTGCCGTGTTCGCAGACCTCGCCCGCCAGACGCTTGGCTGGTCGGCCTGGACAGCCGGGCTGGCGCTGATGATCGGCGGCGCGATGCGCACCGTCCTGATCGGCGCGCCGCGCATGCACCGCTGGGTGAAAGGCTTTCTGTTCGTACCGTTTTCGGCGGCGTTCTTTGCTGCCTGGCCGGTGCCGCAATCCTGGCCGCTGAGCGCCGGGCTTGGCGGTGTGGTCGGCGATGGCATGTTCCACTTCGCCGCGATGCCGTTCCGCGCGCTGATGCTGCCATCCCCGGAAGGCTGGGCCGCGTTCTTCCTCGGGGTCCTGGCACTCTGGGCCGGCCTGTCGGCGCTTGGCTTCCGCCGCGGTGATGCCCGTCTCCTGAAACACGCCGCCGCAACCTCCGGCGCACGGGCAGCCCGCAAGGCGAGCGGCGTGGGCGGCTTGCTGCTGGCCATTGCCCGGACCCTCGCGCCGAAGCGCAAGGCTGTGCTCGAAGACGAAGACATGATCGATGCGCGTGAAGAGCGCGCCCGCGTCGTGATGTCCGATGACGACGAAACCCCCGGCTTCCTGCGCAAGCGCGGCAAGACAGTCATCGAGATCGAAGACGACGAGGACTTCGATGACGAAGAGGAATATCTCGACGACGCCGAAGATGATTACGATGATTATGACGACGAGGCCGACGCCGACGCTGACGATTATGACGACGAGGATGAAGAACAGGAACGCAAGCCGCTCTTCACCCTGCCGAAGCCGAAACCGAAACAACAGGCATCCGCGCCGCGCGTTGCCAAGCCGATGGAACGCCGCCGCAAGGCCGGCCGCCTGCCGACCATCGACCTCCTGGAGCAGACCGCCGAACGCGCCGACTCGATCGACGAAGATGCGCTGCTCGCCAAGGCTGCCAAACTGTCGGACGTTCTCAAGGAATTCGGTGTCCGCGGCCGCGTGAAGGAAGTGCGCCCGGGCCCGGTCATTACCCTGTTCGAGATGGAACCGGCACCGGGGGTCAAATCCTCCCGCGTGATCTCTCTGGCAGATGACATTGCCCGCTCCATGAGCGCCAAGTCTGCCCGCGTGGCCGTCGTGCCGGGCAAGAACGCCATCGGTATCGAACTGCCGAACGAAGATCGCGATACGGTCTATCTCCGTACGCTGCTGCAGTCGGATGCCTATACCGGCTCGCGCGCCAGCCTGCCGATGGCGCTCGGCGAAGACATTGGCGGTGTGCCGACCGTGGTCGACCTCGCCAAGATGCCTCACCTTCTGATCGCCGGTACAACGGGCTCTGGTAAGTCGGTCGGTGTGAACGCGATGATCCTGTCACTGATCTATCGCCACACGCCGGAACAGTGCCGCTTCATCATGATTGACCCGAAAATGCTGGAACTCTCGATCTATGAGGGCATCCCGCACCTTCTGGCACCGGTCGTGACCGATCCGAAAAAGGCCGTGAACGCGCTGCAGTGGACGGTGCGTGAAATGGAAAGCCGCTATGAGCTGATGTCCAAGGCCGGTGTCCGGAACCTGGCGGGCTTCAACGAAAAGGCTGCGAAATACCGCAATTCGGGCGAGAACCTCGTCCGCAAGGTCCAGACCGGCTTCGATGACCGCGGCAAGCCTGTCTATGAAACCGAAATTCTGCCAACGGAGCATATTCCGAACATTGTCGTCGTGATTGACGAGATGGCGGACCTGATGCTGGTGGCCGGCAAGGAAGTGGAAGGCTGTGTCCAGCGTCTTGCCCAGATGGCGCGTGCGGCCGGCATCCACCTGATCACCGCGACGCAGCGTCCGTCCGTGGACGTCATCACTGGTACGATCAAGGCCAACTTCCCGACCCGTATCTCCTACATGGTGACTACGAAGATCGACTCCCGCACCATCCTCAACGAGCAGGGCGCCGAACAGCTGCTCGGCATGGGTGACTTGCTCTATCAGGCACCGGGCCAGAAATCGACGCGCCTGCACGGACCGTTCGTTTCGGACGAAGATGTCGGCGCTGTTACCGACTGGCTGCGCGAACAGGGCGAGCCGGACTATGTCATGGACATCCTGGAAGCGCCGGACGACGGCTCCACAGGGTCTGCTGTCATGGACGCGATGCTCGGCACGTCGACGGGCGACGAAGAAGACGATCTCTTCGCACAGGCCATCGCCATCGTGGTCCGCGACCAGCGCGCGTCGACCTCCTATCTCCAGCGCCGCCTGAAGATCGGCTACAACAAGGCAGCTGGCGTCATTGACCGCTTGGAGGAAGAGGGGGTCATCTCCGCACCGAACCATGCCGGCAAACGCGAAGTCCTGGCGAACGCGCGTCCGTCACCGGAATGACCGTCGCCTGAACACTCTCACCCGGTTAAGGTGGGCACTTGGGGCAACCCCCGTTCGCGGTGAAATGCGAACGGGGGTTTCAATTTGCCCGGACATTGCCGTCTTTCGGAACCTTTGCAGCCAATTTACCGCGTCATCTTCCCGGAAAGTGTTCGGGAGGGATGCCATGCGCCGGATAATCTTGACCGCGGATATTTTGATCGCGCTGCTGGTGATGGCGGTCTTCGCCTATGCTGGCACAGGGTATATTGATGCGCGTGGGCACGCGGCCGATTTCAAGATAAGAGCCGCCGAACTCACGGGCGCGGGAACAGGCGCCAGCGCACTCAGCCCGGAACAGCTCCGTATACTTCTTCTGGTCGAAGATCCGGGATTTATCCGCCACAGGGGGTTGGACCTGTCGAACAAAGGGGCGGGCCTGACAACGATCACGCAATCCTTGTCAAAACGGCTTGCCTTTAAGGAGTTCCGTCCGGGTTTGAAGAAAATCCGGCAGACCGGGTATGCGATCGGTCTGGAGTCGAGCCTGACCAAGGAAGAGATCCTGACCCTCTGGCTCGACACAGTTGAAATGGGACGGGACGCCAACGGCCAATGGATCACGGGCTTCCACCGGGCCAGTGAGGCATTCTATGGCAAACCGGTTGAAGCGCTGAGCGACGAAGAATTTATTGAACTCGTTTCGCTTCCCATCGCGCCCGGCCATTTGAATCCCTTCCACCGTGGACAGGATCTGGATGACCGGATTCAGAGAATCGCCCGCCGCGCGGCCGGGGATTGCAAACCGGAATCGGTGCGGGATGTCTGGCTGGAAGGCTGCGCTGTCCAGCCAGACGTCTCCCATCTCGGATAAGTTCGAGGAAAACGCTTCCTGCCAGGTCCTTATCCCATCGGGTACTGGATGTCCTTCGTCACCGCGTCGCACGCTTTCATGACGTCATCGGACAGGGTCAGGTCTGCGGCGGCGAAGATGTCGTCCAGCTGTTCGAACTTCGACACGCCGACAATCGTCGAGGCCACGAACTTGTGCTGCTTGGACCAGGCGGTCGCGAGTGTGACCACATTGATGCCAGCTTCCTTGGCGATCTCGATGAAGCGGGCCGTGGAGGCGAGAGATTTCTCATTCACAAACCGCTGCGCCATGGTGGCCTGACGTCCGCCGATTTCCAGATAGCGGGAGAAGCGCGCGCCTTCCGGCCGGGCCCCATCTTGGTACTTGCCGGACAGGACGCCGCCGCCAATCGGGGAATAGGGGATCAGGCTGACGTCTTCCTTTCGGCAGACTTTCGAGAGTGCATCTTCGAAGCGGCGATTGTTCAGGCTGAAATTGTTCTGGATCGTCTCATAGCGCACCGTGCCGAGCCGGCTGGACGCTTCGAGGCTTTTCATCAGACCCCAGGCATCTTCATTGGAACAGCCGACAATGCGCACCTTGCCGGCACGGACGAGGTCGTCCAGCGTTTCCATCGTCTCGTCATAGGCTGTGCCATGGTCCGGCCAGTGGGTCTGGTAGAGGTCCACATAGTCGGTACCGAGACGGGTCAGGCTGTCTTCGATGGCCTTGGTGATATTATGGCGATCGAGCGCGGTCATGCCGGCGCGCTGGCTGCCCTTGATCCAGCCATGGGAGGGCCCGCAGACCTTGGTGGCGAGGATGATGGAGTCCCGGTCCTTGGTCTTCAGCCACTTGCCGACGATTTCTTCCGTGCGCCCGGCCCATTTGGTGTCCGGCGGGACGGGATAGTTCTCGGCCGTGTCGTAGAAATTGATCCCGGCATCGAAGCTGGCATCGAGGATGCGCAGGGATTCGGCCTCGTCGGCCTGCGAGCCGAAGGTCATCGTGCCCATGCAGATGTCGGATACGTAGATGGCGCTTCGGCCAAGGCGGCGGTGTTGCATGCTGGCGGTCTCCCTTATCTTTTCGGGGCGACACTAGCGGCCTGAAGCGGCAATACCAGAGGCGGTGGCCAACAAATTCGCTGGCGCCCGGTCCCGCTTACTCCGCTTCGGTCAGCAGCTGGGTGAAGTCGATCACTTCAAATCCATGGCCAGTGGCGCGGACGAAGGCCTCGAAGCCTTCGCGGGAGATCGCCGTGGTGCCGGTATTGGTCAGCGGGTGGAAGTTCACCGGATCGTGCGCCATCAGCGCCGCATCGACGAGAAAGCGCACGCGGCCCGCCTTGTCGTTCATCAGGGCAAAGGCGGTGACCGAGCCGGGCGTGACGCCGAGCAGTTCCTCCATCAGCTCCGGCGGGCCGAAGGACAGGCGTTTCGTGCCGATCAGCCGGTGAAGCTTGTTCAGCTTCAGCTCTGAGTGTGCCTCCGCCGCGATCAAGACGATGGCGCCATCCTTGTCCTTCAGGAACAGGTTCTTGGTGTGCCCGCCCGGCATGGCAGCCTTCAGCTCCTTGCCCTGATCCACAGTGAACACGGCCTCATGCCAATGCGTGGTGTGCGCGATGCCGAGCGTGTCGAGATAAGCGAAAAGGTCTTCGGGGGTTGCCGTCATGGGCTCCTTTGGGCCAAGACTTGGCGCGTCCGTCAAGCGGTGAGCCTCCCCATGTTTCTTGATTGCTACAAAATCTATGACGTCGCGCCGGATCTGGTGCCCGCCCGGTCAAATCGTGACTGGATGGATGCCTTTACCGATCGCCATCCCTATCGCTGCCTGCCGCTGACCATGGCGAACTCTACGGGCTGGGAATTGCTGGCCCCGATGGACATCAAGATCGAGTGGAATGGCGGCCCGCGCAATGAGGATATCCGCCTCCTGACCCGCGGCGACCCGCGCGCCATTGAAAGTTTCGCCGGGGCGCACTTTGCGCGTGGCATCGTCACGTTCCATACCGGCCACCTTTTCCGCACACCGCCCGGCTGGGGTGTCTGGGTGACCGGCCCGCCGAACTGGCCGAAGGACGGCATCTATCCGCTGACGGGCCTCGTTGAGACCGACTGGCTGCCTTTTCCCTTCACCATGAACTGGCAGATGACCCGCAAGGGCAGCGTGGTCTTCGAAAAGGGCGAGCCCTTCGCCTTCATCACGCTGATGGAGCACAAGAAGCTGGAAGAGATCCAGCCGGAGCGCAAACTCCTGCGCTCCAATGAGGAACTGGTGAAGGAATACAATGCCTGGACCGAGAGCCGGGCGGACTTCAACAAACGCCTCGGCGAGGGCGAAGAAGGCGCCATGAAGGAACGCTGGCAGCGTCACTATATGCGCGGCGAGAAACCGACCGGCGACAAGGCTGACAGCCACCAGACCAAGCGCCGCCTGAAGCCGCCGAAAGAGATTTCATGACCACAATACGGGCCTATGGGCCCGCAGACCTGCCGGCCCTGCACGCGATCAACGAGCAGGGGGTGCCGGGCGTCAGCCGTGAAACGAAGGAAGACCTCGGCTTGATCCTGACGCTCGGGGAATGTTTCCTGGCCTGTGCTGACGATGGCCTGCCGATCGGTTTCATAAATCTCGTCCCCCTGGGAACGGAAGCCTACAAGAGCCCGAACCTTCGCTGGTTTGAGGCGCGCGGCGGCAATCTCATCTATGTCGACCGGATCGCGATTGATCCTTCCCATCAAGGCAAGCGCCTGGGGGAGGCGCTCTATGGCGCGGCCTTCGCCCGATGTGGCGCCCGCTATGCGCGGATAGGCTGTGAGGTGAACCGCGTGCCGCCCAATCCGGGCTCGCTGCGCTTCCACAAACGGCTGGGTTTTGGGGAAATCGGCAGTCAGGCTTTCGTCCCCGGAGAGAAGGAAGTGATCTATCTGGAGCGGCCGCTTTAGGCGATCAGCTCTTACGGCTCGCTTTCTCCGCAATACCGCTCGTGCCCTGGCGCTTTTCCAGCGCGGCCGCCACATCATCTAGGCTGACGCCGCGCACGCGGAGGGCCACGAGCGCATGGTAGAGCATGTCGGCGGCTTCGCTGGCGACGCGCTCATCGCTCTCTTCGCGAAGGGCCTGGATGAATTCGCCCGCTTCTTCCTCGGCCTTGTCCGCGCAGGCGCCGACCCCTTTCGACAATAGTTTGGCCGTCCATGACGAACTCGCATCGCCGGTTTCGGCGCGTGTATCGATGGTCATGCCCAGATGGGCGAGGGCTTCGGCGAGGCGGTCGGCGGATCCGAGAATAGACATGGCGCCTCCTTACCCTCCTTCCGCGAGGGGAGGAAGCCTGCCAGCTTGACGCGGGCGCGGGGCGCGTCACTTTTATCCCAAACAAGGAGGATTCCGGATGAGCGACCGGGTGACGATCACGCATCTTGAAGACGGCATCGCAGATGTCCGCATGGTGCGCACCGACAAGATGAATGCGCTGGACACTGCCCAGTTCCAGGCTCTGGCTGACACGATCGAGGAGCTGCACGGCACCAAGGGCCTGCGCTGCGTCGTGCTGTCAGGGGAGGGACGGGCCTTCTGCGCGGGGCTGGACCTGACGGCCATGTCCGGCAATTCCTCGGGCGACGGGGAGAAAAAAGGTGGGGCAACGGGCGACCTTGCCACACGGGTATTCGGCGATGCGAACCTCGCCCAATATGTCGCCTGGGGCTGGCGAAAGCTGGAAGTGCCCGTGATTGCAGCAGCGCACGGCGTTGCCTTTGGCGGCGGGTTCCAGATCCTGTCGGGTGCGGACGTCCGCTTTATCCACCCGGACACGCGCTGTGCGATCATGGAAATGAAGTGGGGCCTGGTGCCGGACATGGCGGGCTTCCCCCTCTGGCGGGGCAATGCGCGCGACGATGTGATCCGCGAGCTGACCTATACGAACCGGGAGTTCAATGGCCGCGAAGCCCACGCCATGGGCTTTGCCACGCATGTCTCGGACACGCCGCATGAAGACGCCCTGGCGCTGGCGAAGATCATCGCCAACAAGCACCCGGCCGCGATGCGCGGTGCCAAAACGCTCTGCAACGCCATGGCTGACCTGTCGGACGCAGACTTGCTGATGCTGGAAAGCACGGAGCAGCTGAAAGTCATCCGCACGCCGAACCAGATGGAAGCGGTGATGGCGGAGATGCAGAAGCGGAAACCCGTTTTCGCGGAATAGGCCCGAAAACAGGGTCTAAAGCGGCCGTACCGGCGCGCCTGCCTCGGCCAGCGCGCGCCGGGCGTCTGCCACGGTCGCTTCGCCGAAATGGAAGATCGAGGCGGCGAGCACGGCCGTCGCCCCGCCCTCCAGCACAGCCGCCGGCATGTCGTCCACGCTGCCGGCGCCGCCGCTGGCCACAACCGGAATGTTTACAACAGATGTGACCGCCTGCAGCAGCGGGATATCATAGCCGGATTTGGTGCCGTCCTTGTCCATGCTGGTCAGCAGGATTTCGCCCGCGCCCTTGCTTTCGGCGAGTTTCGCAAATTCCACCGCATCAATGCCGGTGGCCGTGCGGCCGCCATGGGTGAAGATCTCCCAATGATCCTCCACCTTGCGCGCATCGATGGCGACGACGACAGCCTGGCGCCCGGCCTTTGCGGCGCAGCGGGCGATGACGTCCGGGTCTGCGACGGCGGCGGAATTGATCGCCACCTTGTCGGCCCCGGCCCGGAGGAGGGCGACCAGATCGTCCGCGCTGCGTACGCCGCCGCCCACGGTCAGCGGCATGAAGCACTGTTCCGCCGTGGCGGAGACGATGTCGAGCAGCGTGCCGCGGCCTTCATGGCTGGCGGTGATGTCGAGGAAACAGAGCTCGTCCGCGCCTTGTAAATCATAGGCTTTTGCCAGCGCGACGGGGTCGCCGGCATCTTTCAGGTCCACGAAGTTCACGCCTTTGACGGTGCGCCCGTCTTTCACGTCGAGGCAGGGGATGATGCGGGTCTTGAGGCTCATGCGACGGCTTTAGCCGGGAAAGCCCTCGCGGCAAAGCCCGCGTCTGTGCGGCAGTCCGCGCTTTGGCCCAAAACCCGGAAAAGCACCGTCTATACACCCTCAATAGACCGTCTATGCGCCGTCTATAGACCCTCAATAGATCAAATTTCACCGATTGCTTCGACGGGCTTTTAAGCGAGCGCTGGCATAAGCTGTCGAAACGAGTGGGGACTTGATGTTGAGATTTTCGAAACACGCCAGGAAGGCGGCTTTAACCACAACTTCGGTAACGGTCATGGCGGTCCTGCTGACCTTCATCCCGGTCTGGATCTGGCTTCAGATCGATCCGGTGATCAGCAAGCGCGACATCTACATCTCCTGCATCGTCCTGCCGCTCCTGATCTCTCCGTCCTGCAGCATCGGTATCCAGCGCGCGCACCTGAAAGTGCGCCACCTGGCCGACCGCAACGAATACCTTGCCAATCATGATGAGCTGACCGGTCTGCCGAACCGGCGGGCCTTCTTCGCCCGGGCAGGGGCGCTGATGGACCTGCCGCGGCCCAGCACGCAGGTGTTTGCCTGCGCGATTGCCGACATTGACGATTTCAAGAGCATCAACGACACGGCCGGCCACGAAACCGGAGACCTTGTGCTGAAGGCGCTGTCCACCGTCCTGGCCGAGATCGCCCCGGAGGATGTGACCGTTGCGCGGCTCGGCGGAGAGGAATTTGCCATGGCGGGCCTGTTCGCCAGCGAAGCGGCAGCCCGTATCTGGTTTGAGGCGCTGGTGCGCGAAGTGGCGTGCCGCCGCCCGGATGGCCGCAAGGTGACGATCAGCCTCGGCTGGTGCATCGCCGAGGCAGAAGAGAACATGTCCGCACAGCTGAGCCGGGCAGACCATGCCCTCTACCAGGCCAAGCATGGCGGCAAGAACCGCGCCGTGCGGGCGGTTTCCGGCGGCCCGCGCATGATCGCGGTGGCCTGACGTCCGGCCCGGCAATTCGGTTTCTGTCCCGGTTTCCGGTTTGACAGCGGGGGCAGGCTTGCTACCCCCATGGCATGAAACCTCAGGAAACAGACGAAGCCGCCCGCTGGGCAAGAATGGTCGAAGCGGAGGAACGCGCCTTCGCGCTGCTGGACGCGATCGAGGCCGCGGGCATCATGAAACCGGGCCGCACCGAAGGGGAGGTGGACCGCGACATCGAAGCCATCGCGGCAGACCAGTTCGGCATCGCGCGCAACTGGCACCAGCGCCTCGTGCGTGCCGGGCCGAACACGACCTGCATCTTCTCTGACCGGCCGGACGAAGTGACCATCGGGCCGGAGGATACAGTTTATGTCGACATGGGCCCCGTCTTCGAACAGGCCGAGGCCGATGTCGGCCGCACCTATGCCATGGGGCAGGACCCGGCCCGCCACGCGCTGGTCGCCGCGCTGCCCGAAGTGTTCGAGGAAATGCGCGCCTTTACCCTCGGCAAGCCGGATGTGACGGGGGCGGAGGTTTATGACTTTGCCTGCTGCGCGGCCGAGGCGCGGGGCTATCATTTCGGCGGCAAGATCGCCGGCCACACCGTGGGCGAATTCCCGCACGCCACCTGGCCACTGGAGCCGGCCCACCAGCGCCTCTGGCCGGACAATCCCGAACCCCTCAGCACCCCGGACCATCTTGGCCGCCCCCGCTACTGGATTTTGGAGGCGCACCTCGTGGAACCGGGCCGGAGGTGGGGCGGGTTTTATGAGCGGTTGCTCAGGGGGTAGCAGCGTATTGCATTGAAGAATTAAAAAACGTGACAAAAAATCCGCACGCCCGTTGCTCAATGCGGTCCGACTACAAATAGGGCGGACCTCTTAAGTAACATAGTAGTCGGCGATCTGGACCTGAAGTTCATCACTCAACGGGTACTCAGCATTTGCTACCTGATTGTGGTAGTTAGCGAGCCAAAGGTACTTTTGCTTTGCACGATTGAGAGTAGAAAATTCACTCAGTGAAGAAGCAATTCTCTCTCTGTGGTCCTTTAGATAACTTTGGAACTCCTCCGGATGATCCATCTCCCCTTTTCCCTGGCGAAGATAGTCCACGAAATAAATTTGATCTTCTGCGCATTCGAGTAGGTTATCGATATACTCAAAATCAACGTTGGCGTCATGCGGGTGACCCTGCATAGCCACCTGGGAGAAATACTCTTTGAATACTACCGGATCGACTACAATTCTGGGGTAAATTGCAAAACTGCTTTCCAATTCGTACGCGCGAACCATCGCGGGGCCAAACACGGTAGACTTGTCGACGTAAACATCGCCAACTGTAAGACCACCTCTCAGAAAAACCCCCCTATGGGCTAACTCGAATTGCAGGTGAACGAGGCTAATGAGTTCGAAGAACAGACTTCCTAGCGGTTGCTCTGCGTCAATTGGGCAGACTCGAACAACGCTGTCCGAAAATGTCACGCATTCAACTTCACCAGGATTTACGACCGGCCCATCCGCAGTTCCCTGAGAATATTTTTTTACCAGTTGCAATGTTTGGGCAATCCAACTTGGATCTTTGTTGGCGATTATCTCTCGAAATCCGAGTATGTCTATAAACGTCACAATAGATTTTCGGTATTTAATCACGCTGTCAGTTGACAAAAGAGGTCCTCACTTAATCTCTATTGCGCTGAGCGCCTCAGCCGCCACAATGTCCCCGTCATAAAGCGCCCGGCCGAGGATAGATCCTGCGATCGGCGCGTCTGCCGCCATCAGGGCACGGATGTCGTCTGTGCTCGCGACGCCGCCGCTGGCGATGACGGGGATGGAGACGGTGTTGGCGAGTTCTGCCGTAAACGGAACATTGACGCCGGTCTTGAGGCCGTCGCGGCCGATGTCCGTCGCGACGATGGCGGCGACGCCGCAGCCTTCAAAGGCTTTCGCAAGTTCGGTCGCCTTCATGTCGCTGGTCTCGGCCCAGCCTTCGACGGCTACCATGCCATTCTTCGCATCGATGCCGACGACGATCTTGCCGGGCAGGGCGCGGGCGGCCGCTTTCACCAGCTCCGGATCGCGCAGGGCCACGGTACCTAGGATGACGCGGGAAATGCCGGCCTCCAGCCAGGCATCGATCTGCGCCCGCGTGCGGATGCCGCCGCCGAGCTGCACCGGCGCATCGGTGGCTTTGAGAATCGCCTCGACCGCCGCGCGGTTCACGGCCTTGCCCTCGAAGGCGCCGTTCAGATCCACGACATGAAGATGGGTGAAGCCCGCCTCGCGGAAGGCCTTGGCCTGCGCCGCCGGGCTGTCGGAGAAGACGGTCGCCTGGTCCATCTCGCCGCGCAGCAGGCGCACGCACTGGCCGTCTTTCAGGTCGATGGCGGGGTAGAGGGTGAAGGTCATCTTGGTCTTATGGCGCCCATTGCAGGAAATTGGAGAGGATCTTGAGCCCGGTTGTCTGGCTCTTCTCCGGGTGGAACTGCGTGCCGAACATGTTGCGCCGGGCGACCGCCGCGACGATGGGGACGCCATAGTCCGCCGTTGCGACCACGTCGGCCGGGTTGTCCGGCTTCATCGCATAGGAATGGGTGAAATAGACGTGCGGATCCTCGCCCAGATCTGCCAGCACGGGGTGGGGCGTCAGGCGCGTAAAGGTGAGGCCGTTCCAGCCCATGTGCGGAATGCGGAAGCCTTCGCCCGGCTCGATGATGTCCACCGTGCCCTTGATCCATCCGAGGCCCGCCGTGTAGCCGTCCTCCAGCCCGGCGGTCGCCATCAGCTGCATGCCGACGCAGATGCCGAAGAAGGGCTTGCCCTCCTTGAGCACGGCCTCGTTCAGCGCGTCCACCACGCCGTCACGGGCGCGCAGGCCGGCGGCGCAGTCGGCAAAATGGCCAACGCCCGGCAGGACGATTCGGGTGGCTTCGAGGATGGTTTCGGGGGAGTCGGTCACGATAATCTCGTGGCTCGCCCCCGCCAGCGCCGCCGCCTCCCGCAGGGCCCGCTCGGCCGAGTGGAGGTTGCCGGAGCCGTAATCGATCAGCGCGACCTGTGTCATGCGCGCGTGTTAGCCGGGC
>MDTG01002045.1_pt1 | contig 35987 bp, 31 predicted proteins | sample 811421 | NCBI WGS metagenome assembly MDTG01 (sample SAMN05326645, study PRJNA326480) | marine metagenome | isolation source: seawater | place: Pacific Ocean: South East | collected 2011
AAGTTATTTCTCGAGGAGAGAGGCTCAAACCACCAGTCAAGGTTGTCTTCGAAAAACTGGTTGCATCGGTCGATCATGGATCCGAACTCTTCAGCAAGAGCCTCAATTTCGGTATTTTCGAAGAAAAGGCTGTAATTTGTTTTCTGCCACCTGAAATCAACGAACTCCTGAGATGAGCAAGCTGTTCTTTGAGTCATCCTACAGCTTGGTTGAATAATGAATTTTAAAACTGACCAAAATTAAGACGCACCATCAATGATGGATTTTGGATTAACACAGTTTCTCGGCAAATTACCCTCCAGAACACCTTTTGCTTCGATTGCTGCCTTGATCCTCATTTCACGGTACGATTCCAGGCAATAAAATGCGCAATGCGGGCTGAGGATCAACCGGTTTGCAATCCACTCTTCTCTATTGATCCATGATCTAAAAAGCGGTGATTCAGGATTTAGAGGCTCCTCCTCAATTACGTCCAGGGCGGCTCCAGCCACCTTTCCGCTCTTAAGCGCTTTGTGCAGAAAGGAGGTCTCAACGATTCCTCCTCTAGCAGTATTGACTATGAAGCCCCCGGTCTTGAGCTTTTCAAAGAACTCTTCACCTGCCATGCCGGTCGTCTCATCCGTCAATGGGACGTGAAAGCTAACGCAGTCGGCAACAGCAATCATTTCCTCCAGTTCATCGAATCGGTTTAAACCCAGTGCCTTGTCATATCCATCGGGTTTGTAGGGATCATGAAAATCCACCTCGAATCCAAAGGCTTTGGCCCTGAGGGCAGTAGCCGTTCCGATCCTTCCCAAGCCCACAATTCCCAGCCTTGAACCTTGAATTCTTTTCCTTGGGAATTCGGATGACCAAGTCCAATCGAGAGGAGATTTCCTGAGCCGCTCGCTGTAGTCATATAGTCCACGGAAAAGAGAAGTAGTCATTGCAAGGGCATGATCTGCAACGTCATTCGTTCCGTAGTCGGGGATGTTACAAACATGGATGCCTTTTTTTCGGGCGGCAATTAGGTCGACGTTATCATAGCCCACGCCGACTCGAACAATCACCTTGCATGAATTCAATTTGAAGATGGCCGATTCGTCCAAGTGAATGTCGTGCCATAGCAAAATGGCGTCTGCCGTGGCCCACAAATCATCCGGAATTTCGGAAGCTTCTGATGCGCATGGGGTGAAGATCTCATGCTCGCTTCCAAACACTTCAGTCTCATAGGATAGAGCATCCTTTACGCGGTCGGGAATAAGAATTTTCCAACTCATGGGCGAGTCAGGCATTTAACAGTAAGGAGTCTTGTCATCAGAAAACCCATGTTCGGAGAGCCAAAATTTTGCCTGTCCTTCTTGCCATTTGTAATCCACGTCCAAACCGCCCCACTGCTTAAGTGGAAATACTTTTTTTCCCATCCACCCAAAAGGCATATAGCCATAACCCTCGACCATGCATCTGGGTCTGCTTACGAATGCAGAACAGTCGGCAAAAAAAACATCTCCCTGAGATCCTCGGTCGCATGATACTTCTTTCCAAAAATTTTCCTCAATAAAAGGCTCGATCAGACCATCTTCGTTGATCCTCTTGGCTCGCAACGGACTCCACATGTTATAGCAGCTAACCGTTGACGCGCAGTCCAGTGACTCGTCTGCCCGCATTGCTTCGATTCCTTGATCTATAATGCCTGGAGTTATGGTCACGCCATTACAAAAAAGAAGGACGATCATTTCAACTTCCTCCCCAACCATTTCATTGATTGCCTCAAACCCGTGCCTAAAGGCATCTTCCGCGAGCGCTTCGTTAGTAGCTAGGTAGTCTGGCCGATCAAGCAGTTTGCAACCGAAGGATTTTCCCAACTCCTTCATTTTATCACAATCCGTTGAAAGATAGAGGTGTTCCGGGTCCGCAAGTTTTGAATTCTGAGCCGCCAAGATGGGGTATTGCATCATTGGCCTGCCAAAGATTGGCTGGATATTCTTTTCGGGATATCCGGTGCTGCCGGCTCTTCCAATAACGAGTGTCGGGATCATGAGTTTTCCTTTCGAATGTGACTGATTTTTGAAGCCTGATTACTAAGTTCCCCGAGCTGATCAATAGAAATGTCCACCCGATCTCCCTCCAATACGACGATTTCATGAGGTATACCCACTGCAGTTCCCGTGCATAGCAAGGCTCCCGGTGGAACTGGGTTGTTCGAGGTCAGAAAATCAATCATTTCTTCAAGGCTTCTTTTCATCTCGGAAGTGGAGCCTTTTGCTTCGAAGATCTTTTCTCCATTCCGGTGCATGGAGCAAATGACTTCAAGATTCAAAGGGTCTTCAATGGCAAAGGCTGGAATGATTCCTGGGCCGAATACGCAACTTCCCTGAAATATTTTAGCGTAATTCAAAAATAATGGGCATTCTTTTTCGATATCCCATGCTGTAATGTCATTCACGATGGTATAGGCGGCAATTCCTCCTTTGCCATTGAGAATGCATCCGAGCTCCGCCTCGACTATTGTTTGCTCTGAGTCGTCTCTGAGCCCGAATGAATCCTTGTGACCAACGCTGTGCCTATCAAGCCCTTTGAAAAAAATCTCGGGCCGTGTGCTAGAATAGACGTAATCGTAAATTCCATGCTGTCCTCCATCTTTTCTCAAGTCCTCCTCGTGTAGGTCGGCTGCCGTTTTATAAGAAACTCCGACCCCCCAAGCCTCGGGAATCGCAAAGGGCTTTAAGAATTTAGGTTTTTCGTCCGATTGTAAAAGCTCGTAAACGCTTCCAATCAGGTCATAGCTCTCGCGCTTGAAATCCTGCGAAAATAGGTTGTCCCAAAAAGAAGGATCTTCGAACATACCGGATTCTATGAGATCGATCGTCCTAGTGTCGTCGTGCTCCTTGATTCGATAGACGAGATTTTCCCAGACAAAGCACGAGGTCACCTCGTTCCCTTGCAGTTGAAGTCTTACCAAACCGGCTTTCATAGCAACCCTCCGTTGACGTCCACGATTGATCCGACGAGGTAGCCTGCTTCTTCCGATGCGAGAAACAATATTACTTGGGCCATTTCATTTGCATCTGCAATCCGACCGATTGGCAATCTGTTGATCAGTTGGTCTTCCATTTCCTTCGTCAAGACGTTCTTGAGCATTGGAGTTCTATGTTGGCTTGGGCAAATGCAATTGACTTGAATTCCAAAAGGAGCAAGTTCCGCGGCGCAATGTTTCGACAGACCAATGACCGCTGCTTTGGAAGCCGTGTAGGCTGCCCCAAGCAATAGACTTTTATCTCTTCCCGCAACCGATGATACGTTGATGATCTTGCCAGCATTGGTTTTCTTCATGAATGAAGATGCGGCTTTTATGCAAAGGAACTGACCCATTGCATTTACGTCCATGACTCGACGCCAAGTAATAGAGTCTATGTCTTCGATCTTTCCCCCTTCTGAGATTCCCGCGTTGTTTACCAGAATATCAATTCCTCCAAAGCTTTGATGGATTTCGGCAAAGACTTGGTTGACTTGGTTCTCGTCCGAAACATCTGCCTTGAAAAAAGCTGCGCGAGGGTTTGGATTGATATGAGTTTCAAGTTCATTGTAAGTGGTACGACTTACGTAAGCGACCTTTGCTCCAGCATCCAGAAACATATCCGCAGTCATCCTGCCCAAGCCTTTTCCTGCGCCGGTGACGATCACGATCTTATTGGAAAAGTCGTAATTTAAGTTCATTTGACATCATGCCCTCGGGACTGATTCACTTTTTGGCAAAAGTCGCCCAGAGAGGAAGCAGTGCACGATCCATTGGGCTGGCGGAAGGAATTTTCGGGAGCGTATCCCCAACTTGCCCAGTAGGTTGCCGCGCCAGTTTTTGAGACTTCTTCAAGATACTTCGGATCATCGTCTATAAAATGCACTTCCGAAGCAGAGATTTCAAGTTCATTGGCTATTCTAAGCACCGCTTCGGATTTGCTAGATTGTCTTTCCTTGCTCCAAATCCAATCGTCCTCAAGGTTGAGCTGCCATCGTTCGTTAAACGCCATTACTGATGCAAGGTCTTTGTTAGTAACAATCCTTATTTCGCCCAAAGCATGAAGGGCAGCCCATGAGTCTTGAAAGTTCGGATATTCGGAATGCATACCAAACCAATCTTCGGGATTTGATGATCTCCACTCATTCCTGAACCGGAAGAACTCAGTTTCGAACTCGGAAAGGCGACGTTCATCCTGCTTGAAAAGATTGAAATGACTTTCGATTGCATCCCCGTGTGAAATTGCCCGGCAAAGAGCATCATATTCTTTTGCAGGTCTGACTAGATATCTCCACTCCTTGAAAGCGTCTTTGAACAAAGGAGAAACGTCTTCAATGCTCATGAATACCTTCTTGCCCTCGCCTTCAATTGCATTTTGGGCACTAAGGGCTGATAACATGCACTCATTGACACTGTTGCAAAGCACTCCGTCAAAATCCAAGGCTAACACTGGCATGGTGCCCGAAGGTGATTAGGTGGAATTCGCAATTAGCTTAATCAAGTCTACTACTCGGCGACAATATCCCCATTCGTTGTCATACCATAAAACAATCTTTACAGTTCTATTATTGAGAACCCTTAACCATTGAATGTCTATTATTGCAGAGGAAGGATTTCCTTTATAATCGATGCTAACGAGAGATTCTTCATTCGAAGACAAGTATGGATTGACCGAAGCCAAATTTTCAAGCGAAGCGGAAAGTTCATCAATATCAAGATCTCTCTTGAGAGTAAGGGTCAAATCCGCACTTGTTACCACAGGGGTAGGAATCCTGTATGAAATCGCATCGAGCTTTGATTCGAATTGCGGGCAGACCTTAAGGATTGCGGGTATCAAGGAGGTTCTCTTGGGAATCAAGGCTCCCATGCTTGAGCGGCCAAGGGAGTAGTCATCCCAAAAGTGTCCGGGGTTAGAAACGGAACCAACCGAAGCATCCACTAAATTTTGATAGGAGAGCCAAGGATGGAGCGAGGTGATGAATCCGCTCTCGATTCCAAATTCTTCGTCCATGTGAAGAAGCACATGGGAAATTGCATTCGCATCGCAAATGCTGCTTGAAATGACTTTGTCGGTATTTGGGTCAAAAGTATTGCAGTTGACTCCAGGAATGATGGTTCTGTCACAGTATTCATCTGGCGAATGGGTGATGATTATGTGCTTCGCCCGTTTCTCCTCGATAATCTTATGAGACTCCTTGACGTTATTTGTTACACCGGAGGAGTCCACGATCAAGTCTACATCGGCTTCTTCCCAAGGCACGCATGAGATGCTTCTCTCGGATGAAGCTCTCATCCCGAAATCATTTATTTCCAATTCGCTTTCCGAGATTACCTTTGCGGGATGGTCGGGTTGCCCGTAGTTCGAATCATAGTTGTACAGGTAGGCCAAATTCTCAATATCCGGATCAAGATCATTTACGAAAACGGGCGTAACCTCGGGATCCGAACTAAGTAAGCGTGTTACAATACGACCGATTCGACCAAATCCATTAATTCCGACTTTCGCATTCATAGTTTATTCATTAGGAGGCTAGCAACTCATCCAGACTCGCACTGGGATCGATTGGCGAATTTTCAATCCATTTTTTTGACCAAACCAATAGAGCTATCACTGCATGCATGACGGACCCATGCTGATGTAACTTTGAATCAGGGCGTCTGAGCTCACTGACCAATTCATCCCCAAGCACATAGGATAGCTTGTCCTTGTTTTTTCTCACGCAATTGATCCATTTTGAATGATAATCAAACTTTTTCATCCAGTGAGCAAGGGGAACCGATGGACCGCTCTTCATTTCATTCGTGATGCTGTCGGGGAGTTGTCCCCTGATGATTTCACGCATAAGGCTTTTTTTGCCAGGTTCGCCCTTTTGACTCGAAGGAACGGAGAGCATGAGCTCGACCAAGCGAAAATCTACCATGGGACTTCTTCCTTCAACGCTAAAATACATTGCGGAACGGTCACTCATGGCGTGTTGGAAGCGGACGACCGAACTGTAGTTGAGAAACTGAATCTGATTGAGTAGATCATCAGGACAAGCCTCCTTCGCCTCAGTCCAATTAGCCGAAGCGGCTTCATTCAGAATGTTTACCGTATCCTCAAGGAATGAGCCAAGATAATAATCCGGCACGCATTGCAGGGCCATTGCATTCCATAAAGGCATCGCGTTCTTGATCATATAGCCACGAGCTTCTGGGGGGCCTTTTTCTCTGGCTATGCTCAGGTAGTTTTTCCAGTTGAAGTCTTCAGTGGAATGAGGGCTTCCAAGATTACAATCATGTAGGTATTGCCTTATGTTTTGCCAATAATAGCCTCCAAAAAGCTCGTCTCCTCCAATCCCGTCCAGTACAACCTTTACATGCTCGGAAGCTTTCTCAGCCAAAGCATAGAGAACAATTGTAGAAGGGCTTGCGAAAATTTCATCGTGAACTGATGCAAACCTTACCACGTTTTTACTGTAGTAATCGAAGCCAACTTTGACCTGATGATAATCCAAATCGACTTGGGCGGAAAAGTCCCTCGCATGTTTGTTGTCGGCGTCATTTTTTTCCAAAGTGGCTTTGTTATCGATATAAGCGTTGAATACTTTTAGCTTTGCTCCCGAATGCTTTTGCGCGCGCCTGCATATGATCGAGGAATCAAGTCCACCACTCAAGTAAGCTCCGACTGGTGCATCGCTCCTCAGGCGAAGTGAAACAGCAGAATCTAAGATTTCAAGAAAGCGATTGGAAAGTTCGCTTGAGCCAAGGAGGCTGGTATGGATTGAAGGCTGGTACCATTTTCTTTTCTTCAGACCCTTCCTCCCAAAAGTCAGGATACTACCGCAATTTAACTTGAAGACTTCCCTGAAGGGGGTGAGCGGTGTTGGAAGAACCTCGGAAAAACAGGTCGCCGCTGCTACGAGTCTATTGTCCGCTTCAATGGGTATCATCTGGTGGAGAGTCTTCAATTCCGAAGCAAAGTAGATTCTTGAACCGTGAGTTTTGTAATGGATCGGGCGAGCCCCAAAACGGTCTTGAACAATATGAATGCAGTCTTGGCTAGCATCGTGAATTACAAAAACGAACATACCGTTTATCAGCGGTAGAAAATCCAGTCCCATCTTCTTGTACAGAAAAGGGATTATTTCAGCATCAGACCCTGATAGGGGACGAAACTCTTTGGCATATTTCTTCTTCAGTTCGGGGTAGTTGTAAATTTCGCCATTTACCCATACCGATACGCCATGATGGTGGAAAGGTTGCATCCCCGCTTCGGACAGATCATTGATCGCCAAGCGGGAAAAGGCGACTTCCAACCTGTCTTTCCAACCGTAAACACCTTCTTGGTCGGGACCCCGGTGAGTTTGGCTTGCCGAGACACTGGCAGGCATCTTCGTCCGAGAGGGGCAATTGTCAAAGTATCCTGCTATTCCGCACACTTTTCTGAAATCCAGTAACTATCCCCGAGGACCTGTTGCATCCATCACCTTTTCGGCCCAATCGCATATGCTTTGCGATTCGACCTCATCAGCAATCTTGAGAAAGTTATCAAGTCGCTTTGCTCTGATTAATCCCATCTTTAGAGCTAGTTTGCGATACTCTTGGCTCATTTTTTCGTCCTTTGCCAATTTGGCGGTTATGGAAAGAGCGCAAGCAGTCTTGTCGGGGAAAGTTCTTTTGCAAAGGGGAATTTTTTCAGTCATTTCCTCAAAGTCAATTCCCGGCATGGGGTAGGAGGCATTGTGTAATGCCAACAGTGAATAAAGGTTAACAAGCTTAACCGTATTCATTTTTTTCGATTTTTCCTGTAACTTGCTTGCTAGCAAATCACTCGTTTTTGAGAGTCCCGCAAGAATCGAATCCTCCATCAAATCCAAGAGATAGTGGTCGTTCAGTCCTCCGCGCTTGTCGGAATTTTCTAAAATAGGTTGTATTCTACTTTCTTCAGATTTCCAAATGCCTCCTTTGGCACGAAGATAATTCAAGTCATTCGAAACCTGGCCGTCCTCGTCAAGCTGCTCGATCATGGCTTCGGACTTCAGCAGCCATTGAGGGAGTTGAGTTAGTTCCTTCGGTGGGATTGCTGAGCCCTTTTTTGAGTAGACCCCGTATAGCAGCGATAGAGATAAGAAACTCTGGGAAAATTTTTTGTCTGATTTTAGGATCGAGTCGAAAATATGAGCAAGGGATTCATGGTCTTCCCTCACAGAGAGAGTTTGACCAAGGCAGATCGTTGCCTCTGAACTTCTAGCTTTTCTAAGCCAATCAATTGCGAGCGTAAAAAATTCATCAAACAGCTTTTCGGTCTCTTCTGAGAAAGAATAATTCGAGTATGCGGATCTAAACAATGATATAAGACGGATTCCTTTTTGAAGGTCAGAACCCGGACTGCATTGGCTTAGATAATCCTTCAGATGGTTTATGAAGCAGGGGAGTTCCCTAATTAGATCGACGATTCCATAGATTTGTAAATTGTCGCTGTCTTTAGTTAGCAAAGCGTTCCCAATCATTTGAAAGAAATGGGCAAATGAGGCGGACTTTCGTAATGTTTCTTCCCTCCCTGGCAGGTCCTTGATGTGTTTCAGGTAGTGCAAGGTTGAAGCAGCATTAGGATGTTCCACATCCCTTGAGAATTGGAACTCAATCGGATGAGAAAGGATGCGGTCGAAAGATTCATGCGAGACTGCGAAATAATGGGCATCATTCCTTGCAAGGGCGTCCTCGATCTCTTCGATAATATTAATTCCCGTCGGAAATGAGGTTGTAATTTCGGTCTTTTCGCTCATGCCTTGGTCGAGGTCCTTCAGAAGCGAAGCGATTAGAGATCTGAGGGACAGCACCCTTCCACCCGAAGCAATGACTTGGTCGTGATTATCTGAAAAGCGCAATGGGGAGTGTTTTTCTTGGGCGAACAGATGAAACCTGCCTTTGTTCATACTGACGACTTCTGCAAAAAGCTGGTTGCAAAGTGGAGACTCGACTGAACTAATGACCAAATTTGAGGAGCAACATCTTCCTAAAGCTTCTGTGATTTCCGTTTCCTTCCCTTTATCTATTGAGACAGATGAAGATTCAGGGAGGCGTTCAAGTGCATTTAATATATTCCTGTTGCCTTCATTCTCCGATGGTTCCCTTAGCAACAAGATGGATTGGTCACCTTGAGCTGGGATAATACCATCGAGCATACTTGTATCAGGCCGCAGAGGAAGAAGGGGGATGTCCTGAGAATAATCAAACTCATCGGGGAAAAAAGAGGCCAATCTGACAACCCTCGCATCGGTTTCAGGTGAAGGCTCGCAATCGTTTGCAAGCAACGCTACTCCTTCAAACCCCGGTGTGAGATCCGAATGCGAGCTGATGAGCAAAATCGTATCTTTCCCACCTCGAGAGCTCGATCCCTTGTCTTGGATTGACCAGCCTCGGTGTTCTTTTACATTCTTCACCAGCGACTTGTATAGGAACTGTAAATTTTCGAGTTCATTGTGGAGGCTTTCCCCAAAAATCCAATGTTTTGTTTTATTTTCCATTGTCGAGTTAGCTATTGCTTTGATGGGTGCATTCTTGATTTATAAATTCGAAAATTCGGCTCGAGGATTGACCATCGAACGCATGATAAAATTTTTTTTCGTTCCTTTCGTAGAAATTCTTAAAAAAAGAGCGAATCTCCTTTGCATCATCACGGTTTCTTTTAATTATTTCAATGATTTCGTCAGCAGCCTTGGAACGAATTATATCCTTCCAGTTTTCTCCTGCGCAAATACCAGTGAAGTTCGAAGGGTCGAATATCGGTTCTAGCATAATATACGGGACGCCAGAGGCATAAGACTCATGAAGAGAAGTACTCGTGTTACCAATGACAAGATCGTAATCTTTGATTGTTTCGGGGAAAGGCTTGTTCAAAGCACTAACGATTATGTCATTCGGATTGATGCCATTTTGTAAAAACAAAGAATCATACAAATCCTTATAGTAAGGTCTAGGTCTGAAGTGGAATTCTATGTTTTCACGAAGAAGGAATTTGATGACTTTAATCAGTTCGAAGTTGAAGAGTTCCTCATTCCCAAACCTGTCTATTCTGTTGAACGAGGAGCCTTGCCAATTCTGCAGCATGATTTTGGATAATCTGGATATGGTTTTTCTTTCCGAGGAAAGGTAATGATCAAGCGATGGGTTTCCCAGTTGGACGTGCCTAGAGGAAAGCGAATACTCGGGCTTGCTGTCGGGGAGTTTATTGTCGGGCCCAATGACGCAGTCTGGTTCGGCTCCTTTGAGATGTCTTTCGCGGTAGGGCGAGCATCCGATTCCGTGAGCTACAAAAAAGGATTTCAATCCGACTGACTTTGAAAACTCAACCAGAGCTCTTCCCTTGCGATTGAAGACGTCCACAGTGACCAAGCCCTTCAAATTTTTCGAACTTAGAGATTTCGTGAAGTTCAGATAATATTTTCGGCTATCAGCAAAATGGTGTCTCACGAGGGTGCTGAGCGCAGGCTTGAAAAATGAGGCATAATCTATGCCCTTAAAATTAAAGAAACCATCTCTGATCTTGTCGATACGAGATAGAACCTTCGTTGTCTTCTCCTCAAATCTCTTGTCTGGTTTCGAATCCGATTGGTTTATGTCGATCAAGATATTACCTGCGGTCAAATTCTTTCTTCCCATCTCCGATATATAGGCAAGACGACCGAATTTTTCGGCTAACCGATTTATGTTGAAGTAGTTGAAGATGTAACATGTCGGTTTTACTTGGGCACAGAAAATCTTAAAAAAAAATTGCTTTAGATTCGAATACCAAATCCTTCTTCTCATTCTTAAGGATTTTTCGACTTTACTAGATATTCGGGACAAAGGTTGTTTGAAAATTATTTCTTCGCTGGTGCAAACACCATTGGGCGCTGACTTGCTTATGCGTGTAGTCTTGATTTGATTTTTAACCAAGATCTGTTCCAGTAAGTCACTTTTGTAGAAACCGGGAGCGAAGTGGTCCCCGCAGTCTTCTTCGCTTATGACATTTGAAATGTCGTGGAACACTCTAGCAGGAGCAGGAAAACGTTCGAAGACCTTTCTGTATAACTCGCCGTATTTCATAAGGAGCAAGAGGTGGAACTCCTGATGTAAAGCGGGTTCATTCAGGAAACCGTAAGAAATTTCATCAATGAGAGTGTAGTCCTTTTCCTCTTGGTATTTCCATCGCGTGCAAAACTGATGGTATTTCTCCTCGATGTCCTTTACTTCCTTCAAGCTAAGCAAATCGTTGGCCAGGTGGCAATCGCTCTGCTTTGTCTCAAGCTTGAATTTAGAAAGCGCCCAGTGAGAAAAAAAGATGATCTTGTCTTCACTCGGACTGAAATGAGTTTTGAAAATCGCAGATGCTTTCGTATCGGCCTTTTCAATTAGCCACATATTCATTTCTTATATAAACAGACTTTTGGATGATCGTGAAATAATATTTTTCGACATTTCTTGTTCATGAGAAGCGTCAAGCGACCGATTAGATAGAAAGCGGGGAGGGCAAGGTAGTAAGAAAAGCGATTCATGAATTCTTTCCAATTTTTGCTCCTTCGTAGCCATATAGGATGGGGGATTTCTCCACGAAATGGCAAAGCCATCTTGAGCCAAATGAAAAATTCTGAATTGCCAAAAGGCTTAGTCCTAAGAAATTCATAGCCATAAGCTTGTATCTCATGGCGAAAAAAGTAATCCAGAAGACTAATTTCGTTCTGGGAGAGGCGTTTTTTCCATCTTTGGGTAACATATGCATTTGGACCGACCACATTTCTCGAAACCTCATCTGGATCATTTTGCAAAGGTCCGGTTCTTTTGGTCTGGTAGCGATTGCTGTAACCTCCTGTTCCTTGCCATTCCTTACCCAGCATAGTAGGGCAATAGTCCGGGTCTTCCCAAGTTCGATTGAAGCTCACTTGCAAGTCTTCAGCTAGCTTTTTTATGGTGCTGACGAATTGTAGGTTGAGGTCCTCGTTGCGGATCGTCAAGAAACGCTCAGGCGATGCTTGTTTCTTCTCCTCAATGGCACGAAAGGTTTCCAAAAAGTAAAGGGTCAGAAATCCAAACACGAAAGGACCTTCCATTGAAAACTGGCAACGTAAGAGCTCCATGAATTTCTGCGGAATGTTGCTTGGTCTAAGCGCATAGACATTCCCTAGTTGATTGACGAACTGATGATTCGTCGATGCAAATCCTGCCCTTGGGTCTCGCACGAGATGAATAAATCGTGCTTCGGGAGAGTCTTTTATTGCTTGGTCAATGATTTTGCCGCTAAACCCGCACAAAACCGATTCCATTCTTAATGAAATGGAATCGGTCAGTATGAGAAATTTGATTTTATCGAGGTCTCTGCCCAATGCCTCTGCGATGGCATAAAAAGATGCGTATATGACCTCTTTTCTGGATACGGAATTTTTTCTCAAAATAATTTTATCGAAGGTTTTCCTGATTTTCAAACGGTCGATCTGAGTTTCGGGATCCCCTCCGAAGCGATGAACAAGATTATGATCATCCTCGCTCAGTTCGGCGTAGAAGAAGCGGAAGTATGACTTGGTTGACCAAAATTCGTGGGCTTTTCGGGAGTCAACAAGGTCTTCTTCTGCGAATTCGGTAACAAAATAGGAGGTGCAGTAATGAATCCATGGTATGGAAAGGACTTCAGGGTGTCCGTCGAACAAAGTCTGGAAAAATCCATTTCCTGCTCTTCCCGCATGGTCTATCAAGTAGAGTGGGCATACCCTCTTGATGAATTTATTGAAATGCTTGATGACTGACGATTGCTCAGACATTCTCTATCTTTTCAGCGCGCAAGACATATATATTGCAGAACTGGTGAGGAAAAACCCCGATCAGAAGTTTTTGCAAAAGATTACCAAGTGGAGACAAAAGATAGCCTTCTTTTCTTCCTAGGCTTTCATCAAAATCTTTATGTAGACTTGCTCTGAAAAATCGAAATTTATAAAAAATCGGCATATTTTCGACTGGCGAGATATCATTTACCCTAAAGCCATTCTTATTAAATAAAATCGCAAGTTCTCTGCGCTTTAGGTTCATCTTGTGAAACTCCTTTCTTTGGTCTTTTCCTTTGCTCTGCTTTCTGCTGGTCAAATGGTCGTTTATGAGGTTCTGAATATTGTCTGCTCGGAAAGACGCACACACCGAACCTCCCATTTTCGTTATTCTTGAGGTTTCTTTGAGTGCAATATCCAAACCATCTTCCTCCAGATTGTGATAAAGACCGAATGCAAGGATGCAATCGAACATCTCTGATTCGTAAGACAATTGCATTATGTCTTCTACTTTAACTTTTAGAGAAGGATCGCACTTTTGTAAGTTTGCAATGGCCCTTTCGATAAAATCAAAGCCATGAATATTGTAACCATTGTTATGAAAGTACCTTAGTATTCTTCCATTGCCACAACCCGCTTCCAACAGGGTTTCTTTTTTATTTTTTATCGATTGTATTGCATATTTCAAAGGATACTTGGAAACATTGACCATCGGCTGATCAATTGAAACCGAATTCCATCTCATGTCCCAATACTCTTTGTTCTTATGTCTACGAAAAGTCTTTCTCATCGATATCTATAAGTTTTTCATGTAAAACACTTGCAGTTAGTTTATTGGCGAATGCTGAAGGATGAGGTCCTAAGTTACCATTTATATAGACCTTTTCTTTATGTTTTAAAAACTCATCAGTCATATCAACGAAATCAATTTGCATATGCGTTAACCTATCAAGGAAACAACGGTAAGAATTAATGAACCTTTGCTCCAAATCGACCTTTTGAGGCGTCCACAGCAAGATAGGATGAATGTTTCTTGATTTTGATAGATCTCTGAATCTAAGAAGAATGGCGTATAAGAGTTCTTGCGATTCATCTTCATCGTAAAGTTTTTGAACCCATCTTTTGTTTTCTCTAAGAATTGCACCAAAGGCTCGGCTTTTTTCGTCACCATTGATCAACCTGATGATTTTATCCGATATGATTAAAGTTATCAGTTTTAAATTCCTTAAAGGGCGTTTGAAAATAGTAATTACAAATGGGAATCTCATTATATCCTTTGAGAACTTTTTTGTATAAAAGTAGTCCTTCTTCTCTATTCGACTTGGGCTTTTAGCCGTGGCTACAAGTTGGTCTGCATTCTGTACTGGACAATCAGATAAGCTGAGCTTGCCTTGGTATAATCGGAAATGCGGTTTGAAGGCCAAAGTATTGCCATACTCAAAATAATGTTTCCAAACGCTTCTTATTCGAGCGATGGTTTCCGGCACTACATTAATGATTACGTATTTGCATGAAAGAGTATCCAGTTCCATTTCAAAGCGAAGCAAAGCTTGATCCAATCCATAATTTCCAACGCCTCGATTGCTTACGTTATGATTGATTTTTTCAGATAGAAAAAATTGCCATGTTTGGTTGTCGTCGACCAATCTTCCAAAACAGAAAGAATCTCCATACGAGGTAATCTTGGATTTGCGTGTCCCATATAACTCGTTTTTTCTAGTTCCGTCGGGAGAGATATTATATATGGCTCTGCCATTTTCAGTAATATCATCAAACTTCGAATTCGGTTTTTTCATCCAGCCCAACTTTGGATGAAAAGATTCTTTCATGAATTTTTCTGCAACAGATCTGCTTATATTGACAGATTTATCTTTGTGAATGATCAACCATTGGAAATCCTTTCTTAGAAATGAAATTAGTGAAAATAGAAGTATTTCAAAAAGAGCTAGTAAGAGAAATACTTCTAAAATCATAACTGAATGGACTCGCAAATATCCTCAACTAATTTATCGGGGTTGGAATTTTCTCCGTAAGATTCCAATGTTAAGTCGGGCATATATGGGGTTGGGAATTCAATATCTATTCCCACGATGTCTTTAGGGTATTCTTGGTTGTAGAGGCCTTTGGTGTCTCTTTCTTTTAGTATCCGCAATGGAACTTTAAGATAAACTTGGAAGTAGTTTGTGAAATTTTCTCTGTTCCACTTTTGCCACTCGGGAAAAATTGATAAGACAGATGCAATTACATGGATGTTTTGTTTATCAAGAAGTTTGCAAAGATTCGAAACTCTAGACGCGTTGCGTCTTCTTGACTCTAATGAAAAGTCCTTTTCATCTTTCCAAACTTTACGTAATTCATCTCCATCAAGATAAACTAAATTCGGTGTTTCTGGTTTTAGTTTTTCGAATACTCTTTTACCCAAAGTTGTTTTGCCTGCACCAGATAATCCTATAATCCAAATAACCATATTCTAGCGCTTTATACGAAGGATTGAGCCGTGTTTAGAATCGCTGAGCTTTTCCGCCAAATCCAAATCCTTGAGCGAATCGATTTCAAGCCATCCTGCGTCAAATCCGGAAGAATGAACGCATATCTTCTTGGAAATAAGCTCCTGGAGCAAGTCGGTCATGTAGGATCCGGGCGTTAACCGACAATCAGAATGATCAAGGAACTTTTCTAGCTCTGGAACAGCGGAATCGGCAAAACCGCTAAGTCCAACATACTGCCCCTGAATCTCAGAAATATCTCCAGGCTTCGCTCCGATCTCGAGAATTTTTCCTTCTCCATCCATCTTCAATGTTTCGGCATCCTCAAGAACGTTCTCAAACCTCTGCTCCCAATAAGGCTTCCATTGTATGTCGACGATAACGGAAATGGGGTGAGGGGATTTCATCTGCTGACGAAGCATTTCAGGCTCGAATAAGATATCCGAGTAGGAAGCGATAAATCCTCCGTCCCAAAAAGACCGAGCGCATTTGAGGGTTTCGACCATATTGGTGGATGCATAATGCGGATTGAAGAAGTAATGGACATCTTCAAAAGGCATTTTCTCAGCCTGAAAGCCGCAAACGATTGCGATTTCAGTTATGCCTGCAGCCCGGGCACTTGCAATTTGCCACTCCATAAGTGGCTTTCCGTGCAAGGGAACAAGGCCTTTGGGGCAGTTTTCGGTGAGAGGTCTAAGCCGGCTTCCTTGACCAGCCGCAAGTATTATTAGTTTAGAAATCATTCGGTAAAAGTTTGATTTTACACTTTCAATGTAGGGTCTTCTAAGCAGAGTCCTTGGATCTAATCTCTGCTACCAATCGCAAACATTGAAAAAATGTTTCTCTGATTTCATATCAATTAAATTCGTCTGAGATTCTTTGAACAAGTGTGCGGTTTTTTTATGATTTGAGCCAACTATATAGTATTTTGTGCGTCTTATCAATAGACGCATGGGGTCTTTCCGGATGCCACATGATAGCAAGGATTGGATACTCAGGATGGTAGACACCCTCCACAATACCGTCATCGCATATTACAAAAACTTCGAGAGGCGAGGCAACCTGATCCCTTGTAATGCCTTGGTCGTGGTAGGAATTTACGTCGAGGGTCGGACCAAGAAAGCGTTTCATGTCGGAAGTAACTATTCTAGTCAGATGGGAGCCGGTGACATGTGGCTTGGGTTCGCCCAATAACTCCGAAAGGTTTCTGGATATTCGTCCTCCGAAATACCTGTTGATCATCTGCATGCCCCTGCAAACGCCGAGCACAGGAATGCTTTCTTTTTCGGCATGGGACAAGAGTTCGGTTTCCGTGCGGTCTCGCTGAGGGTAGAAATCTCCGAAGTTCACCTTTTCCTTGGGGAGGGGTTTGAGGTTGTTACCACTTGATAGAAGAACATGTGTAATCCCGGCTGACTTTAGGAACTCGACAGGCGAAGGCAACCGGTTGGGGATCAATACAGGGGTTCCTCCCAGTCCGGACAAGAGTTCCCACCAGTCATGGCTGAGGCAGTCCCGTTCCTCATTTGCGGCACCTCTAGACTGGATGCATCTTGCTGTTATTCCGACTATTTGGCTCATTCAGCGTATCTTTCTTATTTGCCTTCCTTTGCAATCAAGCTCCACGAATTCAGACTTGGCGACTAGCTCGAAGATGAGCTGCCCGCATCCGATGGCAGAAGGAAGCTGAAGCTCCGCCGCTCTGATTGCCATGTGCGAGGCGGCTCCGCCGTATTGGGTTATGAGCCCGACAATACCAGTTCCGAAAATCCAATCGAACCCCGGATCCGCATTTTCGATCAAAGCTATCCTTCCGACCAACTCGTGCGGGTCGCTTTGCTTTGCTGAGAGCTGTTGAATGGTTCCTTGGACGCAACCGGCAGTAACGAAGTTAGGCTCCGACTCCGGAATTTCGAAACAATGAATGCAACCGGCGTCTGTGATCATGCCCGGAAGTCTCGTCAAATCATAGACGATTTGCTTCTTTCGATAATGAGATATCCTCATTCTCAATTCCCGCCCGAGGATAGAGGAAGTGCTTTTCCACGACTCGCTGATAATTTCCTCGACCGAGAGGTGCGAGAGGTCCTCATCACTGAGGTCAAAAACCTTTCCCAATTTTCGAATCAAAGTGAAGGCGGTGTCGATGTTCTTGGTGAATTCAAACTTGAGCTTTTCCCGTGCGGGAATAGCCCTGGAAACAAATGAGGAAAACTCATCAAAAGAAAATTCAAAGCCTGTTTCCTTAATCAAAGGCTCTATCTTCCCCCTGAGTTTCTCAAAGCTATCGAGTGGGTTCAGATCGCTTGAATCTTCCACGCGTTCCAAATGTTTCTGAGATGTAGATATCCGGTCCCAAGCTTCGCGGTAGGAGGGTGATGTCAGGTCGTACGTTCCTGGTCTCAAGTGACCATACTGGGCAAGGAATTCCTCCTTGGCCATCATTCCGCTTATGCATCCCGTCATATCCTGCTTGAACTTTCCGGCAATGGTTGGGATGGTTGAGAGAATGAAATCAATTTCATCCTGACTTGCCGCTCCCTTTGCAACAAGGCTTCGGAGGAAGGAGCTGGCAATGAAAGAGTAGCGGGCAAGGATCGAAAACGGGAGCGTGCCAAAGTTTTTGCAATCGCTGAGAATTTGTCTGATTGACTGGAGGATTTCAGGGACTGAATCTGGCTCTCTAGAAGTGATTTCCATGCGTTTGCGCTCGAGCGTACTCGTAGATTCAAGAAGGGAGCCAATGGGCTGGTCGAGTTCCTTGACGATTCGGTTGGTTAGTCCGAGGTATCGCTTGCGAATTTCCTCGCACTCGCTCTCACTGAAGCCATCAGCAATCAATCTCGCTTTGATGGAGGAGAAATTGAAATCGATGCAATTGAGAGCAACTTCGAACTCGTATTTGTCGTGAAGAAAAGGATTTTTTCTCAATCTCTTTATTGAATGATTCACCAGTTTCTCTCCCAAATCGTCGGTGAGGTCTACAGGAAGAAGAGAATTGAGGCTGGATCTGACATCCACGTAGGGTTGCCCGCAAAGAAGTTTCATCAACGGAATATCTCGGCATTTCCTGTAACCAATTTTCTCCCTAGCCTCGGACCATACTCCGGAAGTGATGATGTTGTGGTAAAGGCTTGAGGAAAGAGGGGAGGGGTGCACACCAATGATTTCGGCTGGGTTCCAATCTGGCATGTTCGCCCAAATAGTGGATTCTCCGAGAAGCCCAGGTTCTGGCTGATCGAGCAATTCGCAGTTTTTGGACAGAGTTTTTAGTTCGTTTCCAACTTCAAGATCATCAATGCCCTCATTCCCCTTGATCTGGACGATCTCTCGCACTTGAAAAACAAAGCACTGCCCTTTGGGGTCAAAGGCGAACTCAATGTCGAGTGCATCATGTCCCGTAAGCTCGGTAAGCTCCTCTGCAGTTTGCTTGAGCGACCGCAGAAATTTTTCCGGAATGCATTTTTCGGGAGCGAAGTGAGAAAGATAGAAAGTGCGAAGGGATTTTCCCGTGCCCGAGGTTACCGAATCGGTCGACTGAGTGGAATCGTCGAAATTGACAAGGTGAGTGGGTGCGCCCTTGTGGTAGTCTCGGGTCAGCATCACGCCACTGATTTCTACCTTTTCCAGCAATGGCTGAACGAAAACTTCGTTGGGTCTTGTTCCGTCGCGATGAGAGGAAAAACTCGAAAGGACTACCTCAACGGCCTTCTGGATTTGCGCCTTTTCTTTTGAGTCGACCCAAAGGACGCTCTTGAATTTTCCTGCCAAGGACTCTTCTGCACCATCCTCTGCGGCAGCACTGCTACGGACAACGACGTTTGCGCCTTCAAAGGCATTTTGGATTTCATCTGTAACCTCCTCCGCCTCCTGCTGCCATCTCATTTCGCAGAAGCGTACTTGATCAAGAATTATAGCGGACTTCACCAAAGGACGAAGTCTCTCCAAAGTCTGGGCCTTTCCCTGCAGTACGAAGGAAGACAGTTCCCTATTGGAGCGAATCGCACTAATGTCGGCACTGAATTCCTTTCTTGCAATTGGTGTGCCGCAAACTTGTTCAAGATCAGCGAAGTCGGCTATCCTTCCTGGCTCCTTCTCCAGCGAGTCCTTGAGTCCCAGAGCTGCCATGGAAGGAAGGCGGCATAGTCCACGAAAGGGTCGACCCACTTTCATCGGCTCTTCTTCCCAAAGTTCAATCTGAGTCGGAGAATGGTCAATCCGATCAAGGAAGGAAGGAAGGAATGCAATGCGGTCACTCAGAAAAATAAGGTCGTTGTTCAGTTCATCCTTTACGCAGGAGAGTATGTCTTGAAGGCGGTTTGACTGCCAATTGGGATTGTAGCGGAACCGGAGGTCGGAATAAAGCCGGACTACTTTCTCAATATGGTATCCTCCGACATAGATGATTTCCGTGATGCCACTACTCTTCAGTGATTCCAGGTTCCAATCAATCAGTCGCCTTCCTTTACGATCTTGAAGCAAAGACATTGGGTATCCCTTTGAGCTGTCCAAGCTTCTTACCCCTCGTTCAGATCCTACTATGATTGCCTTCATGATTACATGCCAACCGCAGGGGAGCTTTGGGCAGACTCCCAATCCCTTAGTTCTTCCAAGTTATTCCAGACCTTGAGGAACGCCTCTCCCACTAGTTCCGTTTGGCGAGCGTCATAGTCATGCTGGCATATCTGCAGGCAGATCACTTCTTCGTCATGGAGCTTTTCGGCAACCGGGCATATTCCCTTCTCGTAACTGGGATGCTTTTCCGAGGGATGGAGGTTCCAAGGGAAACCGTCCCTGCCATAGGCGATCTTTCTTTGGTATATAGGTTGTAGGTGAATGTTCTGATAGCCTCCGTAGATCCAGGGCACTCCTTCTGCTTGAAGAGCTGCAACGACTGTATCGCGCGAAACACCGATGACTTCCGCTTCCAGTCCTATTGCAAAGACATAGAATGCGTGAGAAATCTCTTCATCAAGGAGAGGGAGCCTGATCCCCGGCAATTCATCGAGCATCTTTGCAAGTTTTTTGCCAGCTTGAAATCTTCGTTCGACTACGGTCGGCAATTTTCCCAACTGCACTCTTCCTATTGCAGCCTCGATTTCACCTAAACGGAAATTAAATCCCAAGCAGTTGGTTATGTCCTTCTCTCCCTTGTCTTCCACTACGGCTTCCCCGTGGTTTCTTATCAATCTCATCTTCTCGGCATATTCGGCGTTGTCGGTAACTGCCATTCCGCCCTCTCCCGTATGAATATGCTTATGATAGTTAAGACTAAATCCACCAATGTCTCCTATTGTGCCCGCCCATCTCCCCTCCGTGCGCACGTAGGGTGTCTGAGCGGCATCCTCAATCAGGATCAATCCGTGTTCTTGTGCAATCTTCTTAACTTCAGTCAAGCCCCTTGCTGATCCAAAGATAAGAGGCATCATAATAGCCTTTGTTCTGGCCGTAATGTTTTTTTTGACGGATTCGGTGCAAAGATTGTAGGTTTGCCGATTGATGTCGGCAAATACCGGGATCGCATTCCATGCAAGAATCGCGGCAGCGCTTGCGGTCATGGTCCAAGGGCTGACGATCACTTCGTCCCCAGGCGAGATTCCGATAGCTCCCACTGCGGCAATGAGGCCCGAGGTCCATGAATTGAATGAAACTGCATGTTCGATCTCAAATAGGTCGGCCCATTCCTTTTCGAAATTCCTTACCTGCGGACCGCCATAAAATCGTTCGCTCCAAGAACCGAAGAAACCGGACAGATTTCCCGAGTTCAACACCTCGGTCGCAACTGCAATTTCCTCTTTGCCAATTATTTTAGAGGGAGAAAAAGGATGGTTTATAACCGACTTCCCTCCAAGGTGTGCTAGATCTGGCATTTTAGGGAATGTGGTTTATTGAAAAAGGGTACGACGTTTATGGTCAACATACCCTGTTGTAAGCATGGTGTAGCTTATTTTTTCGATTGGTTTTTCTTCAGTTCTGTTAATAAGGAATTCGGATTTGTCAGTCCTTTCCAGTCTGGCTTTTTCGACTTTCGGGTCCTTTGTTCTGTCATGTCTGCAGATAAAGTTCTTCAACTCCCATTTCTCGTTTGTCAGGTGCCACGCACTTCTGTCCCTATGATTATTCACCTGCGATAATAGTTCAGCTTTACCGAGACCCTGCCACTTTGAGAATATATCAATGTCCTTTGGCTCCTTGAATTGAAATTGGTTTACCAATCCAATTCCCTCTTCTCTGGATAATCTTCCAAAACGGATTTCCTGATTGGCATGATCAGTTACTTTTCCGTATCCCAATTTCAGGAATTTTATATAGTCGTGAAGACCATTGTAATGTATTGAGTCTGAATTGTTGTAGGGATTGAAGGTTCGTTGCTGTTCGATCGTCTCATATCCGTAAAGCTTGATCATTTCTTCGTGTTGGGTTTTCGAGTCCCAACGTATGTAGTTGCTCAAATAGATACCTCTGACACCAACACTTTCGATTTCCTTGTTGTGGGGATAGAAATAGGGCTGGAGCTCTCTTTCGGAAAGCCCGTGAGAATCGACAAGATCTTCGGCCTCTATTCCCATTAAATCATGCTCCTTTCGAAATTTCCTTGTCATTTCCACTTCATCGGTATGAGAAAACATGCCGACTTGATCACACCCTTGGTGCAACCCCCAGATTATCAGAGGGATTTTGAATTTTACTGCAACCTGAACGGGGTATGCAGTTTCTCCGGCAATGCAATGCCAGTACATACTTCCAAGTTTTTCAAGTGTCGCTAAATTGATTTTTTTTACAAGCTCGCCGTCGATGTTCAGCGTCATTATGTCGCAACCGAGCAGTAACCTTAGGTACGAAAGATTGGATATCCCTGTTTCTGAGTTATAGTGCTTGTTGTAGGTAACCAGCAATGGATTAAGGCCATACACCTTCTTGATCAAGTGAACTATGAAGTATGCATCGCTTCCTCCGCTGACAGGGATCACGCAATCGTAATTGTTATTGTTTTTATTTTTAAAGGATTGAAGGAGCCGGCCTAGTTTTTCCGATCTTTTTTTCCAGTCCAAGGAATCTTTTTCCTCATGAATTCTGCATCCGGAGCACACTCCTTCGTCATCAAAGAGTATGGTGAAAGGGTGGTTTGATGAATACAGGCAACGCTTGCAGTAAATCATATTATTTCCATTTCAACTGGAATATATTTTGATTTGGTCAATCGCCGGTCACTTAATTTCTCCACCCGCCCTTCTTCGTCGAATTCAAAACCTGAGTAATTGATTTTGGTGCCGAACCTAATTCCTCTTATCATTTTTGATTTCAAAAATGATTTAAGGGTTAGCGGAGAATGTTCGGTGAAATTAAAGAAGTTTCCAGCTGCTAGGGACGAAATGTTGCATTGGCTTATGCATTGGAGAAAGTGTTCGGGGTGACCTGCACCTCCGCATGCGATGATAGGAATATCGGTATGTTTGGAGGCCTCCGAGTAGAGTTCCATGTCAAAACCTGACTTTGACCCATCGCGGTCGATTGAGTTTAAAAGAATTTCACCTGCACCCGATGCGGTTATATTTTGAATATGGTCAAAGGCATTTAGTCCCGTTGCCTTCTTTCCACCTTGTGAAAAAACTTGATAAGAATCATTTACCTTTTTCACGTCAACGGACACGACAATGCATTGACTTCCGAACATATCTGACGCTTCTGCAATGAATTTGGAATTGTTAATTGCACTCGTGTTGATCGTAACTTTGTCGGCTCCCGCCCTTAAGAATTTATTGACGTCACCTGTCGACTTTACTTTCCCTCCAGCAGTTAGAGGGACGAACGAATGACTTGAAAGCCTTTCGATGAGTTCGAAGTCAGGGGGAGCCGTAAGATCGGAATTAATATTTAAAACAACAATTTCATCAATATCCCAATCGCTGAGGAATTCGACAGCGATTTCAGCTTTTCCGATCGGTAGAAACTTTCTGAAACCTATGCTTTGGACTGCGATTCCATTTTTTACCAAAACACAACCGATGATCCGGTTTTTTAACATAACTTAAATAGTGTTTAGAAAGTTCCTGATTAACTTCAATCCGTTGCTTTGGCTTTTCTCGGGATGGAACTGAACCGCAAAAATATTCTCAAAGTTGACCGCGGCAACAATGTCTATGCCATAATCACAGGTTGCCAATACGTATTTCGAATTGCATTCAAATTGATATGAATGATCAAAATAAAAATCAGAACCGTTGTCGATTCTATCGAAGTAAGGTTCCTGCTTTGTATATTTAACATTGTTCCAACCAACATGGGGGAGTTTGCACTTTTTTGAGGAATTGATCTTTCTTACTTTGCCATCGATCCAGTTTAGTCCTGTATGACTACCACCCTCTTCGGAGTCGTTCGCCATTAATTGCATTCCCAGGCAGATTCCCATTATCGGTTTTTTTTCTTTGGTAACTTGATGGGTTAAGGTTTTTGAAATCCCTGTGGCGTTAAGGTTTGCTATGGCTTTGCTGAAAGATCCGACGCCTGGCAGTAAGTAGGCGTCAGCTTTTTCGATTTTCTCAATTTCACTGGAAACCTCATAACCCACCTTTAGGAATTTGAGGGCATTGGCAACGGATCGTAAGTTTCCCATCCCGTAATCTACGATGACTAGACTTTTCTTTGTTATAAAAGGGAAGGGTTAGAGTTTATCATATGGTTCGTAGATGGATAATGCTGCCGATTCCTCGGCTATCCTTTTCGTGTCAATGCGTTCTATTATTTCATCTAGAGAGATATCATCTGCACACGGTTCCTGCTCCCAAATAGGATTTTTCAGTCTCCAATTATTCGCACCCGATTTCTCCCACATGTTACCTCTGTAGGAGTTGGCTGTTTCCCAAAATTCCTTTTCGGTGATATCAATCCAATTACAAAAATCCTTTACATAACGCTGGTGGCATCTTCCGTCCAACTCCTTGACCAACTTGATTGCTTCTTGACGCGTAACTCTGCCATCTCTGACATCATAACATAAGAATTCGGTGGCATTTCCAAACCCAAGCTTAATATGTTTGAGCATCGAGTTCACGATTCCGCCGTTGTTGCTATCAAGGCAATTATGGCGATAGGGGATACCAATATCATGGTAATCTGCGTCAATTCCTTCCATGCCAAGTTGATAGGCATAGATACCGTTCCTATAAACAGACCAATTTAGGAAATATCCCATAAATATACCTTGTCCGCCCCACAGTTTGAATTCGTCTTCTGAGGGGAAGGAATACTGTATCAGGTCTCTTTCCTCGATACCTTCACCTTTCCATACATCAAGGTTAGATCCGTCCAGAGTATTGTTATGCTTGATGTTAATGGCATCCCATCCAAGCCCGACGCTATTTCTATCACCAGCTTCAAGCGCAGGATTTTCTCCAAAAAAAACCAATGGAATATCATATGCCATAGCAACTCTGAAGGGAATTGGGAATAATGCGTAGTCGGAGTATTTTACTATGTTCCCGAATTTATGAAATGATTTCCTTGCTAGTTGCCGGGCAAGTTTGGCATTAGGTTGAATGCTAATGTGCGAAAAACCCTTCTTAATCAGATTTTCGATGTTTTGCCGACCGGTTTTCGTCCCATCCGAACCAACGAATTGAACTAATAAAGGATTCAGCCCTAACTTTTCCTTTAGATACATAGCCTGCCAAGTACTGTCTTTGCCTCCGCTGACACCAACGACGCAGTCCCATGAAGATCTTGAGCTACTTTTTGCGGATTCCACCAAATCGCAAAGATCTCGCTCTCTTGTTTCCCAATCGATCTGCCTCTTCTTTTCATGCCACAAGCAGGCTTGGCAAACCCCGACTTCATTAAAAACGAGCCCAGGTCTTGTGTCGGGCATCAGGCATTGACTGCAATATCTCATCAGCCTTCCTTCAAATATGATTTAAGAAACCGTATGTTTGTAGCCTCCTGCCTTTATTTTCTTATGCAAGGCGTCGAGTTTGTTTTTGTCCATGACTTTGTAGTAATGCCCTTCGCCTTGGGTTTCTGCATCATCAAAAGTTAAGCCATCCAAAACTTTTTGAAGTCCAAGCACAAGAGTGTCAATTTCATGATAAAAGGATTTCATCCGAATTGTTTCATAAGTATCCCCGCACTCTACATCGAAGCAACTCGATGTGATGATAGGTCCACTGTCAATTCCCTCATCGATAAAGTGGCATGTGGATCCAACGGGGTCATCGTTATACAACGACCACTCGACGGCATTACACCCCGCATAGTTAGGTAATAGCCCGGGATGAGAATTCAGAACACCTACCTTTGCGGTATCGATTAGGTTTTTCCTGTAAATCGGTCCCATCCCTTGGAGGATAACGTCCACATTAAGCTTTTTCAGCAGGTTTGTCGCTGTCTCACTATTCGCATCTTTTACAAAATAACAAGGGATCTGTAATTCTTGAATGTCACAGATTCTGGGGGCTGTGATCTTTGGCGTTCTTTCCATTCGCACTCGTTCATTTAAGTCGCGAGGAGCGTCTCCTTGAAAAATGAAAGCATCAATTCCAATGTTTTGCTTCCTGCACCTTAACGCAGTCTCAACAGCATAAATATTATTGAAATATCCTAAAATTACAGTCCTCATCTTAAGCCTAAAAGACGTTGGCTAATTAATAATTTAAATTTTTTCCCCGATGCAAACGAGTCTTTCTGATGATCCCTCCGAATAAATATTTTCTTCAAAGTCCGAAAAGTAATCAACTGTGTTCATATCATGCCGCTCAAGCATCTTGGAAATTTCATCTAGAGTGTAAAATCTGGTGAATTCTTTTTTTGAATCATCAATGAAACCGTCTCTTCTTATATATATGTTTTGAGTGAATATGATCGAGTTCTCCGGATCGATGATTTCTTGTTTGTGTAGTCCGTAACGAAATGGATTCTCTGCCTCAAATTCTAGCCAATATGAGTGGCTTCCCTGCTCATTGCAGATTTCCCGATCCTTCACTCTGGTCATCATGTCAAAAATACATTTCCCATCTTTGACGAGCCATTTGCCGATTTGCGAAACTACTTTTTCTGGCAATTCAAAATTCTCCGGGAAAAAATAACAAAAGGCACTATCAACGAGAATGATTAGATCGAAGCTATCTTCAGGAAAGTCCAGCTCTTCCACATTCAGATTCAAGTTTTTAACTTTTGTGAATCCATGGTCATTTTTCCATCTTTCGGCAAATCCAAATCGGTTTTCTGAAATCTCTACTCCAAAGCCTTCCTTAAGAAGCCCCCTTTTCTCCAATGAATAAAGCAAGCAACTACTTCCGGAGCAGTATTCCAAAACCCTCAAGGGCACTCCCTTGTAGATGCTTTTTTCAAGGAATTCAGTAGCGGGAAGTACATCGTTTAAACGTTTAGACCTATATTCTTCCAGTTCTTTAGTAGTTTTGTAGTTTTCAGCATTCTCTACTTGTTTGTATGCATTTATATTTATATTTCTGTAATCCATGAAGATTTTGCCTCTTTGATCTGGTAGATATTGCTACGCGTTATCTGAGTGAAAATATATTTTGCTTTCACTCATTAAGTTTCTTGTTCAATCAAGTAATTGATCGCGAGGCAGGATTCCGGAGTTCTTTTCAAGACTGCTTGCCTTGTCAAGTGATCTGCGATTTCGCAATAAGCATGAGTAAGAGCAAGCCCGGGCTCGATTTTCTCCCTGCTTCCCACAGTGAATTGGCTAAACCCCTCGAAGCGTTCCATTGGGACGACCTTATATCTTTCGATGCTTTCGTTATTCAGAATTCGGAAGCCTCCAGAGGAGGCAATGAATTCGATTTGATGATGAGCTGGTGATTCATTCCCAATGCCAATCAGATTGACTGCCAAGCCAGATTCATAATTACAATGAATAGTTATTGGTGATTGAGGAAACTCTCCCATCTGCTCGTTGCTTTCTGCATTCAATATTGTAGTCTTTTCAGGATGACCGAAAAACCAATGGATGAGGTCAAGGAAATGAACACCGTTGTGGGCAAATCCTCCGGTGTAATGGATCGTCAAGCAAAGGGCTTTACCCATTATTGCTTGATCGATTTCTCTCTTGAGTTCCCGATATTCGGTCATGAATCTTCTTGAGTAGTTTACAAGTAAGGAAATTCCTTTTTCCTCGAATGTACGGACTATCTGCTCGCAGGCGCGGAAATCTAAACCAAGGGGCTTTTCGACGAATACGCAACGAGGGTTGAAGTCAGGAATTTCAAGCAATATTTCGGAGTGTGTTTCATCAGGACTAGCTATTACCACTAAATCCCAGTCCTTGTTTTTTTTCAGCAGGGTTTGCCAACAAACTTCGCACTGGAGTGAATTGTAATTTTTTAATTTCGAAAGATTTTTTTTGTCAGGATCAGCGACGGCGACCAATTCGAATTGATCGGAGTTATTAATTGCGGCGAAATGAGAGTAGGCTTCATTCTCGGATCCTGCGTTCGATTGATCCCAGTCGAAACCCATCCTGCCGCATCCTATTAACGCTACTTTTAGTTTATCCGTCATCCCTCTTCTATTTTCTTCACTCTGACGTGTTGGTTGATTCTTGCGACTCTGGGGTTGTTTCTCAGAAAACTAATACAATCCTGCATCGAAAAGAGCGGATTACTGTTTCCGTTGACTCCTTCGAAAACCGCTAGCATCGCCTTATGGTCCTCAGTTTGATCGAGGGCCATCCGCAAGTCGGGGGCCTGGCTTCCGGCAGGAGCATTGATTCCCCGGAGGTCGAACATGTCTGGGTTCTGGTAAATGAAAGTCGTTACATGGGCCCTGTGTACAGGATCTTGGGTCATGGCTTCGGCTTTTGCCAATACGTCCGTACGGTAGACTTGGACTGCAAACCCAAGAGGATAGGTGTTATGGGGCCAGAAATTCGAAAGGTAGTCGCAGTCCCGTGCCTGGAACTCGGTGATCGCCCTGTCTATCTCGGTCGGATCGAGAAAAGGGGAGTCGCCCATTAGCTCGCAGATCAAATCGGCTTTGAAATGCAGGGCTGCATCGAGCACCCTTTTCAATACGTCGTTTTCGCTTCCACGAAACGATTGCACTCCTATTTTTTCGCAAAGCCGAACGATGGGAAGGTCTCCCTTTTCCTTCGTAGTGGCAACGATCACTTGATCCAGTTTTTCGGTCGCTCGAACTCTAGTGAGCAGCAACTCAAGAGCGGACGCTTTCCCGAGAGGAAGGAGGACTTTGCCAGGTAACCTGCTTGAGCCCATTCTCGCCTCGATAATTCCAAGGATTTTCATTTGTTAAGGTGGTCGGGCTTAATTATGGCAAGAAGGTCTTGAAGAGGATGTTCTTCATAATAGTTTGGCTCTGCCGTAACTAATCTGTTTTTGACCGCATCCGTGACTCGGTTCAGTTTTTGAGTTTCCGGGATGGGGATGGTAATCGCAGTTGAGGGTAGGGGGCGAATAGCGAATGCGGGGTACCCGAGTAGGTGTGCTTCGTAGATAGCCATGCTATTGATGCCCATAACAACTCTTGAGTTAGAGATCGATTCAGCAAGGCTCATGGAAGAGGAACTTTCGATTGACGTGCGAATGTTCTGGAATTTATCGACTAATTCATGATGTCGGAATTCCGTTTCCGAAGGGTGTAGCCGAAAGCGAATGCCTGAGACTTGGAACTGCTCGGAAAAATCTTGGAAGTTCTCAAGCAATTGCATGATGATCTTCCCTTCCTCAAGTCCGTGATAAGTAAAGTCATAATCAATGCCCGACTTGAAATTCTCATGCATTCCAATGGTTTGCGATATGTAAAGCACATCTGGAGCCGATTCGGATACCCCATCATAATCGTCGCCCAACTTGAGGAGACTCATTAAATGGTAATTATTAAGTTTCAGTATTGTCGAAAGAGAAGCTTCGGAGGCAGTTGTGAAAGCGTATTCATCGCAAACAATGAAGAAATCCGCATCATCTTTATGCAGTCTCTTGTCGTAGTCGATCCAATGATCAAGTATGGCTGCAGTTGGAAAACCAAGGTCATCCTTTCCGGCGATGATTTCGCGAGGGAATGAGTTCCATCCAGGATTGAAAATTAGTAGATCGGGTTTGAAGGAACGAATTTCGGCAATCGGATCTGGACCTTCCAAAACCAAATGGTCAATTTCTTCCAGTTCCTTAAGGATTCTTGAGGCAGGAGAATCTAAAGGAGCCGATACAGTCCATGATACGAGATCCTTCTCAAAGCAAATAAGCGCCTTGAGCAGATTCGCACCACCGGCATCATTTGCTAGAACGAGAATTCTCGGTCTTCTAGATCTAGCCTTCCTGCCTTCGCCCATGCCGGTTCAAATCCAAAGCACAAGGGAATTGAGTCTACAATTCATGCCCGAATACTTCATTCGTTTTCCTGTTAGGCTCCATTTACAAGGCAGAGCTGGGAATAATTTGGGAAAAGGCTTCATCAGATCTTTTTGGCAATTAGATGACATTGATCAGACAAACCTGATTTATCGATAGCCGTTTGAATCCTATCCAAGGATAAGGAAAACTTTTCAGAAAGCTTGTCAAGGGGGCCTGCTCCCGAGCTTGGAGGTATGAGAATCCTTCTCAGCTCAAGTGCATCTTGACCAAATTGCCAAGATGCAACTTTTTCGAAGCCAGCTTTGTGTAAAAGGTAGTTAATGGATTGATCGGTGAAGGTTTGTACGTGAATTGCCGCATCAAGGCTTCGCGCGTAGCGTTCGGTTGCCAAATTTTCCAAAAGGCAACTAAGCCCGAACATGGGAACGGAAAAGCAAAGCAGGGTTCCGCTTCGGCAAACTTTTAGAGCCCTGATCACTCCGGATAGGTTTTCGTCGTGTTCGAAAACGAAAAAAGAGCAAATGATTTCAGCGTGGTTCTTTCGAATTATTTCGCCCAATGAACCCGTGGAGAGAGCAACTCTTTCGGGCAAGACGAATGATTTGGATCCTTCGAGGAGAGCCTTTTCTTTTTCAAACCCGACATACTCCTTGACCCCGATATCTTCAAGCGAAGAAAGAAATGCACCGTTCCCTGATCCGAGTTCTAGCCATTTCATGGCAAGTAATTCGCTTTGCTCGTATCCTAAACGCTCAAGAGCATTTAATATCCAGTTTAACTTCGGGCGGTAAATCCGACTCTTTCTGTCCTCGAATTCATCTTTGCCTAGCTTGGGATAAATCTTGGCAAATTGTTCCTGGCCTTTGAGTTCATCGGGGAAGCCCTCGGGCGGCAACGCCTTTGTTTGAATATGACCGCATTCGCCGCAGGCAATGAAAGAAACGTTTCTGTGCAGAAATTCCCTTCCGTTGATCTCGGATTCGCAGAGTACACAGTTCTTTCGGGGTGGGGCTTTGGTAAGTCTTCCGTTCGCTTCCTTTTGCCGGAGGTAGAGTCGGTCCTCATTTTGTATCCTTGCGGATTCCTCCTTTGCCAAGTCACCTAGAGTTTTTGAATAGTCGGTAATCACGTCATGTCCTCTGCTTTTGCAGAAAGGGGGGATCTCGTTCCGAGGGCCTCTTCGATAGCGGCAAGATCTTCGGGTGTATCGAGAAGGAACTCTCTTTCAATCTTAGCCAAGTTCTCCGGGGGAGGAACCCTCAAGATCTTAAATTCATCAGGCTTCCTGTAGATGAAGTTGAATATGTGCTCTCTATCTGAAGGCTCGGTTGCCCTTTTGTTAATTTCATCGAGGATTGAAAAAGGAACGATTTCGTAATCAATTCCTCTTGGATAATCGGGCTTGGTGGTTACGAGTGCAAAGTCAGGGTTTAGTTCGCATTGTTCGAGAACAGGATCCAATGTTTCTCCACTTACGAAAGGGCAGTCAGCAGTGACACGAACGATTCTGCGGGACATGGGACCCTCGGCGGCAAGGGCATACCTCTCCAGCACATCTTTTTCGGATCCACGAAAGCATTTGATACCTTCTTCCTCACAGACCTGCTCGATTGCGTCGTCTTGTTGCAAGTCAGATGTGGCAATAATAATATCTCCAAGCTTTTGGGAGGGTGATAACCTTCTCGCAATCAATTTCAAAACGGGGGTTCCACGAATTGGGGTGAGAACTTTACCCGGGAAACGTGCTGATCCCATGCGGGCGGCGATAATAGCTACAAATTTCAAATTCGAATAATTTGTCTATTTGTCTTGGCTCGCGAGAATTTCAGCGATTTCGAGTTTCTGCCTCGAGTCGATGAAGAAATTCTCGGATGAAGGAACAATGAAAAGGGCCTTTTCGGAGCCTAGGAGAGAACCTTTTGAAAGGTTTCTTGAGCGGGTCGCCAAAACACAATTTGTTTCCCGGTACAATTGATCGAAATCAGAAGAAAAGCCAGAGTGTTGACTGATCCTGAGCAAACCATGGGCATCTCTCTTGTAAATTGGCTCGTTGATAACTTCAACGCCGAGGGAGGAGTCTACGTCGTTCATGGCCAGAGTTGTCAACGCTTCTTCCATCGTTTCGACCGAAACGAAGGGGGCTTGGCAGTATGTCGCCAAAGCGGTTCCGGTTGTATCAGGGTCGCATTTCTCCAAGGCTTTCCTTAGAGAAGGAGCCAATGGGGCCGATCGAAAAGTTTCTTCCTTTTCGCGAAGATGAAAAAGAATTCTTTCGTCGTCGAACTCGGTCAGAATGTCTTGAACCGCCTCGTTGTCGCAGGCAACGATAATGTGATCGGCCAGCTTCGATGAAATGAATTTAGACAGGCAGAGCCGGAGAAGGGTGGATTGCATGAAGGAAGCGTCCCAAACATCCTTCCTGAAGTCGTAGTTCTCCCGGCATGGAATGACGAGGCTGATGGGGCGAAACTTTTCGAGTTGGTCCTCGATTGCGTCTAGCTTGATCCTTCTGCGGGCGTCTTGAATGAGCGAGGCTCTCTCGGTCATGTTCCTTCCATGTCTGCGGTAGAAGAAGAGGGGGAGGTTTATATTCGCAAACTTTCTATGATCGAGAATCTTGGACCACAGGTCGAAGCCATCTTGGGCACCCAAGTCTTCCCTGTAACCGCCTAAAGCCCTAAGCGCCTCTATTCGAATCATGGTGCAGGCGCCGTTTGCAGGAACATCCAAAAGATGATTCTTTTCCGTGATTTTTTCCCTGCGTTGGTGCGAAAAGACCTCTCCGGATTCGGTCACGAGGTAGTAGTCGGGAAAAACCAGATCGTGTTCTGGGTTTCGGTCGAGCCAGTTGGCGAGTATGAGTAGAATGTTCTCGTCAAGAAAATCATCCCCGTCGAGCCTCATGACATAATCTCCCTTGGCTTTTTCGATAGCGAGGTTGCAAACGGAAGGGAGATTCGCATGCTCCTCCAGTCTAAAAGATCTTACGCGGGGATCATTTCGATAATATTCAATGATGGAAGCCGTCTTGTCCACGGACGCGTTGTCAATGAGAAGAAGTTCCCAGTCATCGGAGGTTTGACGAAGGACGCTTTCTACGGCTTGTTCAAGAAATTTCCCATACTCTTGGGAAATGCAGTAAACTGTAATTTTGGGTTTGGTCATGATGGAACGATACTTAAAGGATCATCCTCAAATCGTTTCGAAATTCACTAAGTTGCTGCAATTCCGCGGGGGTTATGCTGCAGGAATGGTCGGGTCCATCCATCTCCTTGTCCATGGTAAAGTGCTTTTCGATTACGGTAGCGCCTCGAGACAGAGCGGCAATGCTGGCAGAAATTCCTAAAGTGTGATCAGAAAATCCCTCGACTTTTCCAGAGAAATCTATCGATTCTAGCCTCACTTTCTCCGGGGTTGTGGGGTATTCCGATATGCAGTGAAGAAAACGCACCCCCCCGGAAGAGCTTATTTCCGGCACGCCTTCCTTCTCCCAATAGCCAAGAGAAACCAAGAGGGGCTTGCCGGTTTTTTGAAGACTCTCAGAGAGGCTTTGATCGGAGATCGAGCGGGAGGCCAGTTTGTGCCGTTTGACGCCCATCTCTTCAAGCCAACCGACCCTTTTCGGGTCGAAGGCTGAAGCCATGAACTCAATGCCGACTTTTTCGCAAAGTTCAAAAAGGTTTTCCATGTCTTCCTTTGATAGTTCGGCACTCAAATTGTGTTCATACCATGGGTTGTTTTCCTTGGGGAAAAGCGCCCGGGCATCGAAGAGCTGGAATTTTGCCACCTCGGCACCATTTTCCTTGGCGGCATGAATCATTTCCTTTGCCAAGTTTAGGTCGCCGTTATGGTTTTGTCCGATTTCAGCAATAATTTCCATAGGATTTCTCAAGCCAAAGGTTAAGCATGATAAAGCAAAATAAGGTGTGACCGTTAAGACGTCGAGGGTTGCGTGACATGGCAAGGGCAAGTTCGGCTGAATCGGGCCCGATTATTCCTTCGCGAGAGAGGGCTGATTGCTTGGAAAAAGCATCCATCAGCAGGTCCTTCCATTCACCCCTAAGCCAAAGATCGATCGGGACGTTGAAGCCATGCTTGGGTCTGTGGAGAATCGATTTGGGCAGAATGTCCGAATACGCCGCGCGAAGAGCCTTCTTGAGGGTTCCGGCACTCGTCATCATTGGGTAACTGATTCTTTCGGATAGAGCCAAAACCGAAGGGGAGGTGAAAGGAGTTCTTCCCTCTACCGAATGGGCCATAGTCATTCGGTCGACTTTTCTCAGCATCTCGAGAGGAAGATAACAGTCGCGATCTTGGGCCACGAAGTTTTCCGGAGTCCAAGAGGATTCGCTCTTCCAATCGGAAAAGATCCTGGTCGAACTTTTAAGCCCGTCCATGAAGTCTGTGCCAAAAAGCGCCCGCTTGTCCTCTTCGGTTGCATAGTAATGCCATGCTCGGGCCCTATGCGGTCCAGGCAGTCGGGACACACGCTCAACCCTTTCCCTCTCATTGATCCCCGTATCGTGAGAAAAAAGAATCGGATCCTCGTTTTTCTCAGCGTCGACTTTGGTGCCTTCTGCAGCAAGATGCCGGTACCATGAGTAGCCCCCAAAGCATTCGTCGGCTCCGTCTCCGGATAATAGCACCTTAATTCCGATCTCGCTTGCTTTGCGGGCGATTTGAAGAATTCCGAGACCGGATGATACGGCGAATGGCTGATCCCCATGCCAACAGAACGATTCTAGAGAATCCCTGAAATCCTTTGCCGACACACGGATTGTATGATGACTTGATCCAATTCGATTAGCCGTTTCCTCCGCTTGCTCCGACTCGTCTGCTTTACCGTGATAGGGATCAGTCGCCCCTTCGAAACCGATGCAAAATGTCGTCAGAGACGAAAGTTCCTGAGACGCTCTTGTAGCGATGATCGAGCTGTCCAAACCTCCGCTGAGAAAGGCTCCGATATCAACCTCGGATAGGAGGCGCGATTGAATGGACTGGTCAACGACTTTGCGAATTTCTGCCACTGCGGCTTCTTCGCTAGCGAAAAACTCATGAGACCGGTTTTGCTGGTATGGCAATGCCTTGGTTTGGGAATCTGCGCTTATTTCCAGGTAGTGACCCCTAGGTAGCGCCTTGACTTCACTGAAGACGGTTTGAGGTTCAGGGATCCAGAGAAAGGTAGGGAAATCGGCTAAGGATTGCCTGTCGAGCGTGAAGTTTATACCCGGGAATCCGGCAAAGGCTTTGATTTCTGAAGCGAAGGCCGTTCCACCGCTCGGATGATTAGCGTAGTAAAGGGGTTTCTCGCCTGGGATATCCCTTGCCAAGGTAAGCTTTCTCGTCCGCCTGTCCCACAGGGCAGCGGCGAACATTCCATCCAGTTTGTCTAAGCACTTGGGCCCTTCCAGCTCAAACAAATGGCAAAGAACTTCTCCGTCCGAATCAGTATTAAATTTGATTCCCTTGGCTTCGAGATTCTTCCTCAGAGCCGGTGAGTTATATATCTCTCCGTTGTAGAGCAATATGGTGTTGTTGGAATAACTGAACAGGGGTTGGTTACCATTGTTCAAACCGTTGATTGCGAGGCGCACCATTCCGCCCATGAACCCGTCCTCTTCAAAAGTTCTGCTGTCGTCCGGGCCCCTGTGCCGGAGTCGTTCAAGCATTTTTTTCAGAACCTCGTAATTGGCCTGCGGGATATTGATCCAACCTGCGATTCCACACATCCTAATTAGACTCCTGGCATTGGAGTGAGGCTTGCATCTGGAGTGCCTTGATTATTCCGAGTCATTTTAAATGGATGGTGTACTAGGTAAAATTTTCCTAGTTATGAGTCGACAAGCAACTCTTGCAGATGATATATGAAAGTTCTTAATGGCTATTGAAAAGATAGTGGTGGTGGATGACGAAATGATGATCCGAAAGGCGTTGGAGACGCAATTGAGGAACAAGCGTTTTTCCGTGGCTTCCACTGGAGACCTGAAGGGTGCACGTAAGATCTTGTCGCGGGATTCGTTCGATCTTGTTTTTCTGGATTTGCGTTTGCCCGATGGAGAAGGGACAGAGTTGCTTGAGGAAATTACGGCCAAGACGGATGGACCGATGGTTGTCATGATGACCGGCTACGGGTCCGTTGAGTCTGCAGTTTCATGCATGCAAATGGGGGCCTTTGATTACGTCGTGAAGCCATTCTCATTCGATCAGATAGAGGTTGTGGTGGACAAGGTTGCGTCATTTGACAAGATGCGCCGGGTAACTAAATACTATGTAGAGGAAAGTGATTCTCGTTCATCTGATATTATTGGAGAGAGCGAACCGATCCTGAAATTGAAATCATTGGTCGACAAAGTCGCCAAGACCGAAGCAAGCGTGCTTGTTACCGGAGAGAACGGAACGGGCA
>MDTG01357333.1_pt1 | contig 35952 bp, 25 predicted proteins | sample 811421 | NCBI WGS metagenome assembly MDTG01 (sample SAMN05326645, study PRJNA326480) | marine metagenome | isolation source: seawater | place: Pacific Ocean: South East | collected 2011
TCAGACCCCGACCCTGACCGCCGCCGCCGTGTCGGTCAGCGGCCCGCCCCCGGGCCACATGCAGGTCGACCTCGTCGACGCGGTCCCCGGGCTCAAGCACGACATCTTCGACCGCTACATGCGCGAGATCGGCCGCGCCCGCCGCGCGGTGCGGGTCGAGATGGCCTACCTGCTCAACGACGACATCCTCAAGGGCTTCGAGCGCGCCGCGCGCCGCGGCTGCGAGACGATCGTGATCATCCCGGGCGACGAGATCCACGACGTCAAGATCGTGCGGGACGCCTTCGTGCTCTCGGAGAACGACCTCGTCCGCTCGGGCGTGCAGCTCTACAAGTATCGCGACCGCATGGTGCACTCCAAGGTCGCGAGCTTCGACGGGCGCGTGGCGACCGTCGGCTCGAGCAACCTCGACGACATGGCGCTCTTCAAGCTGGCCGAGGCCAACGTGTTCGTGACCGACCGCGGCTTCACCAGGACCCTCGACGAGCGGGTCTTCGTCCGCGACGTGCCCAACAGCGACAAGGTCGAGGTCAAGAAGGTCGGCTGGTGGAAGACGCTCAAGTCGGGCTTCCTGCGCCTCTTCCGCGGCCTGTTGTAGCCAGCTCCGTGCCCGTGCCCGAGTAGGAACTCGCGAGGAGCTGTCGCTGCTAGCGGCAGCTCCCTCGCGTTCCGGAGATATGAAGAAGGAAAGCAGGAATGCAGGAAGGAACTGAAGTGGGGCCTTCCTGCTCTCCTGCTGTCCTTCTTCACCCACCAAGCAAGAGGGAGCTGTCGCGCTAGCGACAGCTCCCTCGTGTTTCGCGTCGGGCACGGGCAGGGGAGGCCGTCAATCCGTCCTCGCTGCGCGAGGTGTCTCTTGGGTCACCGGTTTCGCAACGGCCTCCCGTGCCCGAGGCGCGGCTTCGCTGTGAGAGAAGACTCCCACGAGCGAGCGCGGGCCTGACTCGCTACGCTCGTGAGTCGGGCACGGGCATGGGCACGGGCACGATTGGATCGTTGGAGGGGCTCAATGCGCACCAGGACCGAGAAGACCGTGTTGGGCGGGGACGGGACGCGGCTCTACGCCTGCGAGACCCGCGGGCCCGACGCCGCCGGCGTGCCCATGATCTGCTGCAACGGGATCGGGGTCTCGACCTTCTTCTTCGACTACCTCGAGCGCCACTTCTCGCCCACGCGGCCCGTGATCCAGTGGGACTACCCCGGCCACGGAGAGAGCGAGTTCCCGCGCGACCTCGACGGGCTGACCATGGAGAACATGGCCGACGACGCCTGCCGGGTCCTCGACGCCTTCGGGCACGAGCGCGCGATCTGGCTGGGGCACTCCATGGGCTGCCAGGTGATCTACGAGGCCGCCCACCGCCACCCCGAGCGGGTGGCCGCCCTGGTGCCGATGCTGGGCACGATCGGCCAGCCGGTGCACACCTTCCTCAACATGGAGACCGTCTCGCTGGTGGGCTTCATGATCGGGCACAAGGTCGCGACCCGGATCCCGGAGCTGATCGGGCGCGGGCAGCTGCGCCTGATGAGCAGCCGGCGCCTGCGCCCGCTCCTGATCCGCCTGGCGCGGCTGAGCCGGCTGGTCCACCCCGAGCGGATGAAGGACGAGGACCTGATGACCTACCTCGACCACTTCGCGCGCTTCTCGCCGCTGGTCTTCTTCCGCATGGCCGAGCACATGGCGGATCACACCGCCGAGCCCTACCTGGAGGAGATCGAGGCCCCGACCCTGGTCGTGGCGGGCGAGTGGGACCTGTTCACCCCCTTCCACAAGTCCGAGGAGGCCGCCGAGCGGATCCCCAAGGGCAAGCTGCTCTTCCTCGACGAAGGCAGCCACGCGGCGATCGTCGAGCAGCCCGAGCGGATCCACGCCGCGCTGGAGGAGTTCCTCGCCGAGCACGGCGTCGACGAGGCGCCTGCCGAGGAAGAGGCCTCAGCGGCCTGAGAGGCGCTCGTAGAGCGCCGCGGCGCGTCGGCGCGTGCCGACGGGGTCGCCGGGATCGGGTCGCGCGACGCGCTGGACCCAGCTGGCGGGCCCCTCGGGGTCGTCCTCCTTGCGCGCGCTGAAGTCCAGCCGCGCCGCCACCAGGGGCAGCGCTCCGTAGCGGAGGAGGGTCAACCACACCCGGCGGCGGGCGACCGCCTCCGAGCCGGCGCCGCGGGCCGCCGCCATGGCCGCGACCTGCTCCAGCTCGACGTGTTCGCGTAGCTGCGCGAGCGAGACCGCGGCGTAGCGGCCGCGGCCTGCCCGCCGCGCGAGGGCGTCCTCGTCGAGGAAGACCGTGCGGTCGGCCCAGCGCCCGAGCGGCGGCAAGACCCCCAGCGCCCCGTGCTGGACCAGGAGGTCGTAGACGACCGGGGCCCGGTGGCGGACGCGGCGGTAGCGGACCCGCTGGCCCCAGAGCTGCCTGCTCAGGCCCTGGGTGCGCTCGAGGACCTTGGCCAGGCAGATCCCCTTGCTCGCGGGGGGGAACACCCAGTCGTGGCGGAGGAGCAGGTTGCGCGCGGCGAGCACCGCCTCCGAGTCCTCGCTCCAGTCGCGACCCGAGAGGCCGCGCAGGCCGGCGGCGCGCAGGGCCACGTCCAGGGCCGAGTGGGCCTGGGCGACATCGGCTGAGCTGGGGGCCGCGACCCCGCCCACCGCCGCCCGCGCGCCACCTTCGCTGAGGCTGCGCTGGTAGTGCAGCTTGATCCGCCGCGCGAGGGCCCGCGCCAGCTCGTCGGCGGAGGCCTCCTCCTCGGCGCTGCTGGCGCAGCCCAGCGCGAGCGCGCCGATCAGGAGCAGGGCCAGGCGGGGAGCTACTTCTTGCCCCCCTGCTTCTCCTCGCCCTCGAGCTCCTGCTCCATCTCCTCGAGCTCCTTCTCGGCCTGCTCGAGCTCCTTGTCCATGCCCTCGAGCTCCTTCTTCATCTCCTCGAGCTCCTTCTCGCCCGGGCCGCTGCGGGCGCGCTGGCGCGCCTTGGCCTCGGCCGTCCAGGCGGCCTGGGCGGCCTTCAGCCGCGCCGCGAACTCCTTGGGGGCGGGGCCCTCTCCGCCCCAGTCGAGGCTGCCCTCGAGCGCGGCCTTGCCCGAGAGGGCCAGCTTCTTCAGCGCGCCCTCGTCCAGCACGACCAGGGCCCGGCCCTTGGCCGTGCTGACCAGGCCGCTGACGCCGCTCAGCTTGCCGGGGGGGGCGATCGCCAGCGTCAGCTTCAGCCCGCCGAAGGCTTCTCCGAGGGCCTGGTCGAGCATCTTCTCCAGCTCGGCCTTCAGCTCGGCGGGGACCTCCTCGCCGGCGCCCAGGCCGGGCATGCCGAGCCCCTCCTCGTCGTTGTGCAGCCGGACCGTGATCGAGCTGGGCCCCTTGCTGAAGCTGACGAGCGGGTGCTTGCTCCCCTCGCCGACCAGGGCGACCTCGTCCAGCTTGCTGAACACGCCCTTGGCGCTCAGGGTCTGGCCTTCGAGCTTGGCGTCCTCCCAGTAGACGCCGCGCCAGCGGAGCTCGAGCTCGCTCAGGAGCTGGAGGCGCGCCTCCTTGCCCTCCCGCTTGGCGATCGCCGCGGCCAGCGGGCTGAGCTTCTTGCCCAGCTGGAGCTTCAGCTCGATCGCGCCGCTCCCCTCGTCGTGGACCTGGAAGGACTGCTCGCCCTCGAGGCAGCCGCTGAGGGCCGCGCAGAGCGCCAGGCACACCCCAGCGCGGATCAGCCTGCTCACTTGCCCGCCTCCTGGCCGGCCTTGGCGGGCTCGCCGCCCTTCTGCTCGTCGCTCATCTTTTCGTCCTGGGGCGTCTGCTTCCACTGCTCGCCCGCGAGCCAGCGGCTCTCGGAGCTCAGGTCGCGGGTCTGCACGATCGAGCCGCCGCGCGGCATGGCCATCTCCAGCTTGGCGTGCAGGGCTACGCGCAGGCTCTTGGCCCAGCCGCTGGCGCGGTCGAAGAGGAGCTCGCCCTCCGAGCTCTGCTCGTGGACCTTGACCTCGAAGCCCGCGCCCGCCTTGGGGGTGAAGTCGAGGCGCTGGGCGCAGTCGAAGCGCTCTCCCTCCTTGGTCGCGCCCTCGTAGGTGTAGGTCGTCGTGACCTTGAGCGTCATGGCGCCCTGCTCGACCTTGACCTCGCTCGTGATCACCTTGCCGGGCGCGAGGTCCTTGGGGAGCGTCAGCAGCGACTGCTTGGCGACCTGCTCGGCGTCGAGGGCGCCAGCGCTCTTGGCTAGCTTGTCGTCGAGGGCGACGTCCTTGATCGAGCCGTCGGGGAGCATGTTGAACTCGACCTTGGCCCCGACCAGCGCCCCGAACTGCTCGGCCATGGCCGCGGCGGGGCCGCTGGTGCTCTTCTGCTCCTCGGCCGTGTCGACGACCACCTGGCCGCTGGCGCTGGTGTTTACGACTCGGACTCGCTTGATCGTCTTGACGATCTTGGCCGAGCCGTCGGCGGCGACCTTGCCCACCTCCCACAGCGCCCACACGATCTGGTCCTGGCTCGAGCCGACCTCGGTGTCGCCGAGCTTGGCGCTCTGCTTGGTCCTGGTGCGCACGATCTCGGTGCGCTTGGTGCCCTCGACCAGCTTCCAAGCCAGCGGAGCGGAGTCCTGTCCCTGAGCGCTGCCTGCGAAGAGCAGCGCAGCGCAGGCCAGGGCGAGCACGATACGCACGACACGATGGGCCACGGGGGTCCTCCTGATGGCCGCGCACTATAGCGATGAGACCCCCTTCTGGTTGAGAACCAGTCGCAACATGCTCCAAGCTCAAGTGTTGCGAGACTTCGGCTTTCCCACCCCACCTTTTCAGCGCTTAGGGACCTCCGTATACTCCGCGCCCCGCGAACCACTCCACGCGAAGACAGGTTCATCACATGCTCGCTGCATCCACCCTCGTGGGCTACGCCGGCCTCGCCGTCATGGGGATCATCTGCCTCGTGATCGGGAGCGTCGCCCTGCTCCTCAGCAAGATCCTCGGCCCCAAGCAACCGGGCCGGCTCAAGGACGTCGCCTACGAGTGCGGTATGGATCCGCTCCAGCCGAGCGCGCGCGAGCGCTACTCGGTCCACTTCTATCTGGTGGCGATCCTCTTCATTCTGTTCGACCTCGAGACGGTCTTCCTCTTCCCCTGGGCGGCCACGCTCCGCTACGGGGTCGCGGACGGCTCGGTGCGAGTGCTCTTGTTGGCCGAGGTGCTGCTCTTCGTGGGCGTGCTCGGCGCGGGTCTGTTCTACGTCTGGAAGCGGAGGGGTTTGGAATGGGACTAGAGGATTTCCTCGGTAACGGCTTCGTCGCGACCCGCGTCAAGGACCTGCTCGCCTGGGGCCGCAAGAACTCGCTCTGGCCGATGCCCTTCGGCACGGCCTGCTGCGCGATCGAGATGATGTCGACCATGTCGTCGCGCTACGACCTGGCGCGCTTCGGCGCTGAGGTCGTGCGCTTCTCGCCGCGTCAGGCCGACATGATGATCGTCGGCGGGCGCGTGACGCTGAAGATGATGCCCGTGCTCCAGCGGATCTGGCTGCAAATGCCCGAGCCCAAGTGGTGCATCAGCATGGGCGCCTGCGCGTCCTGCGGCGGCGTGTTCGACACCTACACCATGATTCAGGGCGTGGACCAGTTCATTCCGGTCGACGTCTATATCCCGGGCTGCCCGCCGCGCCCCGAGAACCTGATCGACGCCGTGCGCCTGATCCAGGACCAGGTCTCGGCCCACGAGATCCAGCGGATCATGGACGAGCGGACCGGCGTGCCCAACGTCGAGCGCCTCCAGCACATGCACGCCCTCCGCGCCGAGCAGGCCGCGTCCGCCGGCAAGAAGGGCGTCCTGCCGATCATTGGGGGTGACGCATGACCAGCAGCCGCCTGCCGACCGCCGACCTCGAGGCCTTCGCGCGCCAGCGCCGCGAGGGCGCCCGCGCCGCCGCCGAGCGTCGCTTCAACCGCGAGAAGGAGCTCGGCGACCGCGCCGCGGCCTTCGCCGGCGAGGCCCTGATCGGGCGCCACGAGTTCCGCAACCAGGTGACCCTGATCGTCGAGCTGGGGCGGGTTCACGCGCTGCTCGAGCACCTGCGAGATGCGCTCGGCTTCGACGTGCTCGTCGACGTGACCGCCGTCGACTACCTCAAGCTCGACGGGGACCACCCCGAGCGCTTCGGGATCACCTACCACGTCTCGCGCACCGCCGACGAGTCGCGCCTGCGGATCCGCACCTACGTCGACGAGGACGAGCCGGTCGTGCCGACCGCCTGCGACGTCTGGAAGGCCGCCAACTGGGCCGAGCGCGAGGTCTACGACATGTATGGGATCGAGTTCCGGGGCCACCCGAACCTGATCCGGATCCTGCTCCCGCAGGAATACAGCGGCTTCCCCCTGCGCAAGGACTATCCCCTGCGCGGGCGCGGCGAGCGCGACAACTTCCCCGTGATCCGACGGGGTGAGGGAGGCACGGCATGAGCCCCAGCACCTCAGGTGTCGGCGATCAGCTCTCCGGCAAGCCCATTGCCCAGGCGCCCTTCGGTGAGCGCGCCATCTCGCTCGAGCCCGGGCTCGACGAGAAGGACATGGTCCTCAACTTCGGCCCGCAGCACCCCGCCTGCCACGGCACGCTGCGCATGGTCATGACCCTCGACGGCGAGCGCGTCCGCAAGCTGGAGCCAGACATTGGCTTCCTGCACACCGGCTTCGAGAAGCTGGGCGAGTCGCGCACCTGGAACCAGTTCATCGTGGTCACCGACCGCATGAACTACCTCAGCGCGATGTCGAACAACATCGGCTTCGCCTGCGCGGTCGAGGAGCTGCTCGGGATCGAGATCCCGCCGCGCGCCCAGGCGATCCGCGTGCTGATGGCCGAGATGTCGCGCATCAGCGACCACATCCTCGGGATCGGCCTCCAGGGCATGGACCTGGGCGCCTTCACCGCCATGCTGTGGGCCTTCATCGAGCGCGAGAAGGTCTACGACGTGTTCGAGCTGACCTCGGGCGGTCGCCTCACGACCAGCTACACCCGCGTGGGCGGGCTGGCCTTCGACCTCCCCGAGGAGGTGCCGCACCGCTGCCGCCGCTTCCTGGACCGGATCGACACCCTCCTCGAGGACGTCGAGGGCATGCTCAGCCACAACCGGATCTTCACCGAGCGGACCCAGGGCGTGGGCGTGTTCACCAAGGAGCAGGTCCTGACCTACGGGTGGACCGGTCCGATCGCGCGCGCCTCGGGCCTCCAGCGCGACGTGCGCCGCGACAGCCCCTACCTCGGCTACGAGACCTACGACTTCGAGGTCCCGACCCACGAGGAGGGCGACGTCTACGCGCGCTACAAGCAGCGCCTGGCCGAGGTTCGCGAGAGCTGCAAGATCGTCCAGCAGGTCCTCGACCGCATGCCCGCCGGCGAGATCAACGCCCTGGGCAAGGTCACCCTGCCGGATCGCGACGAGGTCTACACCCAGATGGAGTCGCTGATCCAGCACTTCATGCTGGAGATGCCCGGCCACGGCCAGCAGGTGCCGGTGGGCGAGGTCTACCACGCCACCGAGTCCCCCAACGGCGAGCTCGGCTGGTATCTGGTCAGCGACGGCACGGCGGTCCCCTACAAGGTCCACGTCCGCTCGCCCTCGCTCTACAACTACGCGTCCATGGGTGAGCTCTGCCAGGGCCACCTGATCGGCGACACCGTCGCCGTCATGTCGTCGCTCAACATCATCGCCGGAGAACTGGACCGCTAGCTATGAGCGCTACCCTCCCGATCGCCGGTGAGGTCCTCGACCGGACCTTCACCCCCGAGGTCCACGAAGAGCTGGACCGCCTGATCGCTCGCTACCCCGAGAAGAAGGCCGCGCTGCTGCCGGCCCTGCGGGTCGCCGAGCGCGAGTTCGGCAGCTGCGACCTCGGCGCCATGAAGGCCGTGGCCGAGAAGCTCGAGCTCGCGCCCGCCTACGTGATGGGCGTGGTCAGCTTCTACTTCCACTTCCGGCGCCCGACCGACGGCACCTTCGTGATCGAGGTCTGCCGCACGCTGCCCTGCGCGCTGCGCGGCGCGGACGACTTCGCCAAGCACGCCAGCGAGAAGCTGGGGATCGGCTTCGGCGAGACGACCCCCGACGGGCTGTTCACGCTCAAGAACGCCGAGTGCCTCGCGGCCTGCGACAAGGCGCCCGTCTGCCACGTGAACGCCTACGCCTGGGAGCTGCTCGACAACGACACCTTCGACCAGCTCGTCGACGACCTGCGGAAGGACCCCGAGGGCTTCGACCTGACCGCCGGCCGCAAGACGCCCAACCCCTGGAAGGGTCCGGCCGATCCCAACGCCAAGCGGACCAAGCCCGAGGGCGAGCGCGACTACGAGTACGAGGCGCTGACCCACGAGCCGATCCTGGCCAAGCGCTTCTTCACCCCCGAGGCCAGCAGCTACGACGAGTACTGCAAGACGGGCCCCGGCTACAAGGGCCTCAAGAAGGCCCTCGAGATGAAGCCGGCCGACGTGATCGACACGGTCAAGAAGTCGGGCCTGCGCGGGCGCGGCGGCGCGGGCTTCAGCTGCGGCCTGAAGTATTCCTTCGTCCCGCCGGTCGAGAAGGTCCCAGGCCCCCGCTACCTGCTCGTCAACGCCGACGAGTCGGAGCCCGGCACCTTCAAGGACATCCGCTTCATCGAGGACGACCCGCACCAGATCCTCGAGGGCGCGGCGATCGCGGCCCACGCGATCGGCTCCAACGACATCTACTTCTACATTCGCGGCGAAATGGCCCTGGGCGCGCAGCGCGTGCAGCAGGCCATGGACGAGTGCTACGCCAAGGGGATCTTCGGCGAGAACGCGCTCGGCTTCGGCAAGCGCCTCGACGCCACGGTCCACCGCGGCGCCGGCGCCTATATCTGCGGCGAAGAGACCGGCCTGATCTCCAGCCTCGAGGGCAAGCGCGGCCAGCCCAAGCTCAAGCCGCCCTTCCCCGCCGTCGAGGGCGCCTGGGGTCAGCCCACGATCGTCAACAACGTCGAGACCCTCGCCAACCTCGCCCACCTCTTCGAGCGCGGGCTGGACTGGTACACCTCGCTCGGCACGCCCCGCGTCTCGCCCGAGGTCGCGCCGCCCCGCGGCCGGCTTGGCAGCCAGGGCCCCAAGGTGTGGTGCGTCTCGGGCCACGTGAACCGGCCCGGCGTCTACGACGTGCCCTTCGGCCTGACCCTGCGTCAGCTGATCGAGGACGAGCGCTACTGCGGCGGCGTGTGGGGCGGCCGCAAGCTGAAGGCGATCGTGCCCGGCGGCTCCTCCATGAAGGTGCTCAAGGCCGACGAGGTCGACTGCAAGCTCTGCTTCGACGACGTCTGGGACGCCGGCAGCTCGATCGGCTCGGCCGCGATCTTCGTGTTCGACGAGACGACCTGCATGGTCAACGCTCTCTACAACGTGCTCCGCTTCTACGAGCACGAGTCCTGCGGGCAGTGCACGCCATGCCGCGAGGGCGCCGGCTGGATCACCAAGATCGTGGGCCGGATCCTCCACGGGCAGGGCTCCATGGACGACCTGGCGGCGATCGACCAGCTGACCGAGGAGGCCTGCGGCAAGACGATCTGCGTCCTGGCCGAGGCCTGGAGCTGGCCCGCGACCAGCTACATGCACAAGTTCCGCGACGAGTTCGAGACCTATATCCGGACCGGCACCTCGCCCCGCGCGGGCCGGCTCTTCGAGCCGCTGAGCTAGGGAAGGCGAGCGATGAGCGACGCTGTGGAGTCGATCAACTTCTTCATCGACGGCGAGGAGTACCAAGCCCGCAAGGGCGAGTCGGTGCTCGAGGCCGCGCTGCGCAATGGCGTGTTCATTCCGCACTACTGCTGGCACCCCGGGCTCTCGATCGCCGGTAACTGCCGCATGTGCCTGGTGAACATCGAGAGCGGTCCGATGAGCAACAAGCCGCAGATCGCCTGCAACACCTTCGTCAGCGAAGGTCTGCGGGTCGACTGTAGCTCGGAGAAGACCAAGACCGCCCGCGAGGGCGTGCTGGAGTTCCTGCTCGCCAACCACCCGCTGGACTGCCCGATCTGCGACCAGGCCGGCGAGTGCGACCTGCAGCAGTACTCCTTCGACCACGGGCGCAGCTCGAGCAAGTTCGTCGAGGTCAAGACGCAGCGTCCGCGCAAGGACCTCGGCCCGCGGATCCGCTTCAACGGCAACCGCTGCATCGTCTGCACCCGCTGCGTCCGCTTCTGCAACGAGGTGGCCGGCACGGGCGAGCTGACGGTGGTCAACCGCTCCGACCAGAGCTGGATCGACGTGTTCCCGGGCTACCCGCTCGACAACCCCCTCAGCGGCTGCACCGCGGACCTCTGCCCGGTGGGCGCGCTGCTCGACACGGACTGGATCCACACCACGCGCGTCTGGCTGCTGCGCGGGACCAAGAGCGTCTGCGGCGGCTGCTCGACCGGCTGCAACGTCAGCGTCGACACCTTCGCCGACGAGGTGAAGCGCGTCGTGCCGCGCGAGAACCAGGCCGTGAACAACTGGTGGATGTGCGACCGCGGCCGCGAGCTCTACAAGAGCGCGCGCAGCGAGACCCGCCTGCGGGCCTGCAAGGTGGACGGCGCGCCCGTGACCGCCGTGGCAGCCCTCGAGAAGGCCAGCGAGCTGCTCGCGGGCGTCGACCGCAAGAAGATCGGCGTGCTGACGACCGGCCACGCCAGCTGCGAGGAGCTCTTCCTGCTCGATCAGCTAGCCGGCGGCCCCTTCGGCGTCGGCTATCAGCCCGAGGGTCAGAGCTTCACGGCGCTCGACGGCTTCGAGGTCAGCGCGGACAAGAACCCCAACCGGGCCGGGGTCGCCAAGATCCTCGGCGAGCCGGACGAGGGCGAGAACCTGCTCGATGCGCTCGAGGCGGGCCAGATCGAGGTCGTGATCGTCCACGACGCGACCCCCGGCGGGACCGATTGGGACCCCGCGCTGGTCGAGGCGCTCCAGGGCGCCGAGAAGGTGATCGCGATCAGCCACGACGACACCTGGCTGGCCCAGTCCAAGGCGGTGGCCTTCCCGGCCGCGCACTGGACCGAGAAGGACGGCACCTGGGTCAACCGCAAGGGTCGGATCCAGCGCTTCCGCGCCGCGGTCTCGCTCCCGGGCGACACCCGCCCCGAGCTGGAGATCCTGCAGGAGCTGGGCCGCGCGACCGGGGCCGTGCCCCGCGTCGTCTCGGCGGGCGGCGTGTTCCGCCGGCTGGCGGCCGCCAAGCCCGACGCCTTCGGCGGGGTGACCTACCGCGAGATCGGCTACGTGGGCCTGCCCCTGGCCGGCGCCGCAGATCAGACTCCGCCCGAGGAGTGCACCACTTACTACGCCGCTGGTCCGCACAGCCGCAGCATGACGCCGGCTAAGGACGAGCAGACGCGACTCGCCGTGCACCGCGAGTCGCCGCTCGGCTACGGCACCCTCCAAGGCAGCATCTAGGCTCCGGGGAAGCAGCGCTCACCATGGAATACCTGTTCTCGCTCGACTTCCTGGCGACGATCATCAAGGCGATCGCGGTGATCTTCGTCGCGCTCCAGATCGTGCCGGGGTGCATTTACTTCGAGCGCAAGATCGCCGCCTACGTGCAGGGCCGCCTCGGCCCGAACCGCGTGAACTTCGAGGTCGGCCACCTGCGCTACCTGCTGCCCGCCTCGATGCGGGACTCGATCCCCGAGGGGGTCGCGCGGCTGAAGCTGATCCCTGGATCGCTCCAGCCACTGGCAGACGCGATCAAGCTGGCCTTCAAGGAAGAGATCGTGCCGCGCAACGCCGACAAGGTGTTGTGGTACATCGCGCCGGCGCTGGCCTTCATCCCGGTCGGGACCGCGCTCTGCTTCCTGCCTTTCGGCGCGACCTGGGAGTTCGGCCCGACCCACCTGCTGGGCTTCGAGGTCGGGCGCCACTCGATCGAGATGAGCGTCGCGGGCGGCGTGGTCGCCGGGATGCTGATGCTCTTCGCGATCAGCTCGCTGGGCGCCTACGGCATCGCCTGCGGCGGCTGGGGCTCGGGCTCCAAGTTCCCGCTGATGGGCGCCGTCCGCGGCGTGGCCCAGGTGATCAGCTACGAGGTGCCCATGGGCCTGGCCTTCGTGATCGCGCTCGTGTCGGTCGGTTCGATCGACGGGCAAGAGATCGTGCGCAACCAGGCCGAGAGCTGGGGCGGCTTCGGCTGGCTGATCTTCCGCCAGCCCCTGGCGGCCCTGATCTTCCTGGTCGCGATGTTCGCCGAGAACAACCGCCTGCCCTTCGACCTCCCCGAGGCCGAGCCGGAGCTCGTCGGCGGCTACCACACCGAGTATTCGGGCCTGAAGTTCGCCGTGTTCTTCCTGGGCGAATACTGCGCCATGATCCTGATGTGCGGCCTGTTCACGACGCTCTTCCTGGGCGGCTGGGCGATGCCCGAGCTCCTGACCTCGACCGGCTGGGGCCTCGGCACCCGCTTGATCGCGGGCCTGGGCGGCGGCCTGGTGATCGGCCTCCTCTTCGCCGGGGCGGTCGGTAACCGCTCGCCCGTCGGCGCGGCCTTCGTGTTCTTCCTCGCGCTGGGCGCTGGCCTGTTCGCCGCCGTCTGGCCGGGCGTCAGCCCCGTCGGCGGGCTGCTGAACGTGGTCCTCTCGATCGTGATCTTCTCGGTCAAGCTGCTCGCCGTCCTGTGGCTGCAGCTCTGGATTCGCTGGACCTTGCCGCGCTTCCGCTACGACCAGCTCATGGACATGGGCTGGAAGGTCCTGACCCCTCTCGCTCTGGTCAACCTCGCGATCACGGCAATCGTGATCAGCGTCTGGCCCAACTTCCTCTTCCTCGCCTAGGAGCTCCCATGGCTGGTGCCAAGGATTCCCACCACGACGTCGAAGAGGCCCCGCCCCCGGGGAAGAGCTTCGCTGATCGTGTCTACATTCCGGCGGTGTTGCGCGGCCTCAAGCTGACCGTGCAGCACTTCTTCGGAACCGTCGCCGACGACCACGCCACGGTGCAGTACCCCGAGAAGGGGATCTACGACACCGACGAGGGCAGCCGCGCGATCGGTCACCCCAACCCCCGCATGCGCGGCGAGCACATCCTGGTCAAGGACGAGCAGGGCCGCGAGAAGTGCGTGGCCTGCCTGCTCTGCATGGCGGCTTGCCCGGCGCTCTGCATTCACATCGAGCCCGAGCCCGCCCCCGAGGAGTGGAGCGATCGCGAGCGCCGCCCCGCGGTGTTCGAGATCGACATGCTGCGCTGCATCTATTGCGGCTACTGCGAGGAGGCGTGTCCCTGCGACGCGATCCGCCTCACGCCCAAGTTCTATACGCCTACCACCTCCCGCGCCGAGCGGGTCTACGACAAGCACCGCTTGCTCGAGAACAACCCCGCCGCGCAGATTCCGCAGCGGCCGGCGAAGTAAAGGATCCTCCAGTGGAAGCGATCTTCGTCTGGCTGATCGGTATCGTGATCGTGCTCGCTGGGGCGGCCACCGTCCTCCAGCGCAACCCGATCCACGCTGCCCTCAGCATGCTGGTGGCCTTGGGTGGCACCGCCGTTTTGATGGCGGGACTCAAGGCGCACTTCCTCGCGACGATGCAGGTGCTGCTCTACGGCGGCGCGATCATGGTCCTGTTCGTGTTCGTGATCATGCTGCTCACGCTCAAGGAGGAGGAGCTCGGACCCGAGCCCTCGCTCAGCGAGCGCTTGCCAGCCGTGATCGCCTCGCTCTTGATCGTGTTCGTGCTCTTCTGGGCCCTCGCCCAGCGCAGCAAGCAGGCGCCGGTCACCTACGAGAAGCCGCACCTCGACCAGCTCGTCGACGCGGCCGAGACTCGAATCGAGGCCCAGCGCGCCAAGGCCGTGGCCGAGGCCGACCGCCTCGGTCAGACCGCCAAGGCGGCCGACCTGCCGACGCTCCGGCGCCGGACGGTCGTCCACTACGGCTCGACCGAGCACTTCGCTCGCTTCCTCTACACCGACTACGCCGTCCCCTTCGAGCTGATCACGGTGCTCGTCATGGCCGCGGCCGCGGGCGTGATCGTCCTGGCGCGTCGTCCTGACCGACACACGCTCGAGGGCACGCGCCTGTCCTCGACGCCGGCCGGCTCCTCTGGAGGTGCCGCATGATGTCTTCTGCCGACGCCGTTCAGGCCGTCGCCGGACTCCTCTTCGCCGTGGGCGTGTTCGGGGTCCTCTCCCGGCGCAACCTGATCATCATGCTGATGTCCGTCGAGCTGATGCTCAACGCGGCGAACCTCAGCCTGGTCGGTTTCGCCCGCGAAATGGCTCACGAGCCCGGCGCCGCCGACGGCGGCCAGGCCATGGTCCTGATGGCCATGGCGGTCGCGGCCGCCGAGGTCGCAGTTGGTCTGTCGATCTTGATCGCCCTCTTCCGCCACGTGCGCTCGGTCAGCGTGGACCACCCTCAGACCGCGACCCTGCGGGACTGACGAGGTAGCGACGTGTATCCCCTCCCCGTCTCTTGGCTCCCGGTGATCATCCTGATCCCCTTCTTGGGAGCCCTCCTGAACGGACTCTTCGGGCGCCGCCTGGGCAAGGGCTTCGTCAAGCTCGTGGGCGTCGCCGCCCCCGCGCTGGCCTTCGTGCTCACCGCGGCCACCTTCTTCGGGCTGCAGTCCGCCGACCACGGCGCGATCGTGCTCGAGGGCGGCGAGCGCGCGCTCAAGCGCGCCACCCGTGACCTCGAGCGCATGCAGGCGAGCGGCGCCGGCCAGAGCGACACCCTGCGGGTGCTCGACAAGCGCCCTCAGCCGCGCAACAGCCAGCCCGGCGCGACCACCTACGGCGTGCGCGTCAAGAACGTGACCGTCGAGGACCCCCGGATCCAGCAGGTCCTCCAGACCTACGGCGTCCAGGCGGTCTCGACCAACCACGCGCCGCGCAGCTACACCGCCAACCTCGGCGAGTGGATCCACGTCGGCAACTTCAAGGTGGACTTCAAGTTCACCGTCGACCGGCTCTCGGTGGTCCTGATGCTCGTGATCACGGGCGTCGGCTTCCTGATCCACCTCTACTCGACCGGCTACATGGGGCACGAGCCGACGGGCACCTTCGCCCGCTACTTCTGCTACCTGAACCTCTTCGTGGCCTCGATGCTGATCCTGGTCATGGGAGGGAACCTCCTCTTACTCTTCGTTGGCTGGGAGGGGGTGGGGCTCTGCTCCTACCTCCTGATCGGCTTCGAATACGACGACCCCAGCAAGTCGGCCTGCGGCACCAAGGCCTTCGTCGTCAACCGAATCGGTGACGTGGGCTTCGTGCTCGGCATGTTCTGCCTGCTGGGCGCCATGCACCTCGGCGGCGCGACGGACCTCAGCCTCGACTTCGCCAAGCTCAACGCCCTGGGCGCGGGTCAGACCGCGCTGGTCGGGGCCGGCTGCCTGCTGCTCTTCATCGGCTGCACCGGCAAGAGCGCGCAGATCCCGCTTCACATTTGGCTCCCTGACGCCATGGCCGGTCCGACCCCGGTCTCGGCCCTGATCCACGCGGCGACCATGGTCACCGCGGGTATCTACCTGATCTGCCGCCTGAGCGGCGTGTTCGGGGGCGCCATGGTGTTCGGCGTGCCCGTGCTGGGGATCGTGGCGGTCGTGGGCGCCCTGACCGCGTTCTTCGCGGGCGCGGCGGCGATCGGCCAGGACGACATCAAGAGCGTGCTCGCCTACTCGACCGTCAGCCAGCTGGGCTACATGTTCGTGGGCGTCGGCTCGCTCGCCATGGGCGCGGCCGTGTTCCACCTCGTGACCCACGCCTTCTTCAAGGCCGTGCTCTTCCTGGGCGCCGGCGCGGTGATCCACGCCACGCACACCCAGAGCATGCGGCGCATGGGCGGGCTCCGGCTCTACATGCCGACCACCCACGCGGCCATGGTCATGGGAGCGGCGGCGCTGGCGGGCTTCCCGCTCTTCGCCGGCTTCTTCTCCAAGGACATGATCCTGTTCCAGACGCTCCTGCGGGCCAAGCACGCCGGCGCGAGCCAGATGATCTGGTGGGGGATCTACGGCCTGAGCCTGTTCACGGGCTTCCTGACCGCGGTCTACTCGACCCGCCTGATCAGCATGACCTTCTGGGGCGAGTATCGCGGCGGCGGTCACCCGCACCCGGCGCCGCCCTCCATGGGCGCCCCGCTGATCGTGCTGGGGATCCTCTCGATCGTGGGCGGCGTCCTCGGCCTGCCGGCGATCATTCACGCCCTCGAGCCGGTGGCCGACTGGCTGCCGCACTACCTCGACGGCGTCTGGCCGACCGTCCACCACGGCCTGAGCGAGGTGGCCGGACGTCCTCAGCCGCACACCGAGGCCTTCACCTACCTCGAGCGGGTGGGCCTCGTGCTCGGCGCGGGCGCCGCGCTCGCCGGCGTCGGGATCGGCTACCACTTCTGGGGCGCCAAGCCGCCCAGCCGGATCCCCTGGGAGAGCCAGGTCACCGGCCAGATGGCGGGCCTCCGCCGGCTGCTGGCCAACGCCTGGTACTACGACGAGGTGATCAACAAGCGCTTCTTCCAGCCGGTCACCAAGTACATCTCGGGGCTCCTCTGGGAGCACGTCGACGACGCCGCGATCGATCGCGGACTCGTCGACGGCACCGGCCGGGTCGCCGTTCAGCTCTCGCTCTTCGCTCGCGTGTTCCAGACGGGACGGATCGCTCGCTACGCCAGCTACTTCGTGCTGGGCGTGATCCTGATCCTCGTCTCGAGCCACGCCTTGCCAGCCCTGTTCCGTGCCATGGCGGGTTCCGCCGCCGGCGCGCACTGAGAAGGAACGAGCCGTGCAGTTCCCATTCCTCGAAGCCTCGATCCTGCTGCCGCTAGCAGGCGCTGTGCTGATCGGCCTGGCCGTCCCTCGTGAGGACGAAGGCGCGATCCGCGGCGCGACGCTGGCGACCACGATCGTGACCTTCCTGATCAGCTTGCCGCTGTTCTTCCAGTTCGACGTCGCCGCGGGCGGGTTCCAGTTCGAGCGTCAGGCTCCCTGGCTGGACTCCTTCGGCGCGACCTTCCACCTGGGCGTGGACGGGATCAGCCTCCTGCTGGTGATCCTGACCACGTTCCTGATGCCGCTCACGATCCTCTGCTCGTGGCGCGGGATCACCGATAAGGTCAAGAGCTTCCACGTGGCGCTCCTCGTGCTCGAGGCCGCCATGGTCGGCGTGTTCGCGGCCCGCGACCTGCTGCTCTTCTTCCTCTTCTTCGAGATCATGCTCGCGCCGATGTTCCTGTTGATCGGCGTCTGGGGCAGCACCGATCGAATCCGCGCCGCGCTGAAGTTCTTCATCTACACCGCGGTCGGCTCGCTGCTGATGTTCGCGGCGATCGCCTACGTCTACGTGATGGCGGGCAGCTTCGACATGGACGTGATCACGGCCGCGCTGGCCGCCAGCCGCGCGGACGGGACCCTGGTCGCCACGACCCAGTTCTGGCTCTGCCTGGCCTTCGTGATCGCCTTCGCGATCAAGGTGCCGGTGTTCCCGGTTCACACCTGGCTGCCCCACGCGCACGTGCAGGCCCCCACGGCTGGCTCGGTGATCCTGGCGGCGGTCATGCTGAAGATCGGCGGCTACGGCTTCCTGCGCTTCTGCCTGCCCTGGTTCCCCGAGGGCGTGACCCACTCGGCCACGGTGCCGCTCCTGGGCGCGCTGCCCTCGATCGCGACGACCATGGCCTGGCTGGGCGCGATCGGCGTGATCTACGGCGCGTTGATGGCGCTGGCCCAGACGGACCTCAAGCGCCTGATCGCCTACTCCTCGATCAGCCACCTCGGCCTGGTCGTGGTCGGTATCTTCGCGGCGCTGGCCAGCAGCCAGGGCCTGCAGTGGACCCAGGGGATCCTGAGTGAGCCGGTGGCCGCCAAGATCACCCAGGGGCACACCCGCGCGGTGGTCGGCTCGATCTTCCAAATGATCGCGCACGGCCTCTCGACCGGCGCGCTCTTCTTCCTGGTCGGCGCGATCTACGACCGTCGCCACACCAAGGAGATCGCGGCCCTGGGCGGCCTGGCCACCCCGGCGCCGCGCATGGCCACCGCCTTCGTGATGGCCACCCTGGCCTCGGTCGCGCTGCCCTCTACGGCGGGCTTCGTGGGCGAGATCCTGATCCTGTTGGGCGTGTTCGAGACCTCGCCGATCTTCGCCGTGCTGGGTATCAGCGGCATGGTGCTGGGCGTCGTCTACATGCTCTACGCGATCCAGCGCGTGTTCTTTGGTCCCACCGAGGGGCCGAACAAGGACGTCGAGGACCTGGACCGAATCGAGATCACCGGCCTGGTGCCGCTGATCGGGTTCGGCTTCATCCTCGGCCTCGTCCCCGGACCCTTCCTCTCGCGCCTCGAGCCGGCCGTTCAGGCGCTCGTCAAGACCTACGGGGGTTAGAGCGTGGAGCCCATGACCAAGCCGGCCTTCGAGCTGGCCCAATTCCTGCACCTGCTCCCGATCGCCATTCCGGCGGCCTTCGGCGTGGTGGTCCTGATCCTGGACCTCTACCTGAAGCGGGGCGGCTCCAAGACGCCGCTGGCGCTCATGACCGCGCTGGCCTGCGGCCTCTCGGCCTTCTCGGCCCGGGCGCTGTGGAGCGGCCTGGCCGAGACCCAGGTCCTCGGCGGCGCCCTCTCGGTCTCCGCCTTCGGCGGGTCCCTGGCGCTGGCCGTGTTGGCCGGCACCTTCCTGATCGGGATGGCCGTCGCGCACCACGGCCAGTCGGCCGAGGGCGGGGTGGAGCAAGGTCGCTCGCTCGCCCACGGTGAGCTCTACGGCCTGCTGCTCTTCGCCACCAGCGGCATGCTGGCCCTGATCGTCGCCAACGACCTGGTCACCTTCTTCGTGGCCGTCGAGACGCTCTCGATCGCGGTCTACGCGATGACGGGCCTCGACCGGCGCCAGCCGCGCTCGGCCGAGGGCGCCATGAAGTACTTCGTGCTCGGCGCCTTCTCGGCGGGCTTCCTGCTCTACGGCCTGAGTCTGATCTACGGCGCGACGCACACCATGCAGCTCGACGAGATCGCGCGCGCGCAGATCGCGCCGGGGAGCCTGCCTCTGGCCACGACCGGCGGCATGCTGATCCTGGTCGGCCTGCTGTTCAAGGTCGGCGCGGTGCCCTTCCACGCCTGGGTCCCCGACGCCTACGAGGGCGCCCCCAGCCCCGTCACCGGCTTCATGTCGGTCGGCGTCAAGGTGGCGGCCTTCGCGGCCCTGCTGCGGATCGCCCAGGCGCTCGGCGCCTGCGGGGCGCTGGGCGAGGGCGGCGTCTGGATCGTGTGGGTGATCGCGGCGATCACGCTGATCGCCGGTAACGCGGGCGCGCTGACTCAGCGCAACCCGCGCCGTCTGCTGGCTTACTCGGGTATCGCGCACACCGGCTACCTGCTGGTGGGCGTGGTGGCCTTCCTGCGCCAGTTCAGCGGCCACGCCAGCGTCGGCCCCGACCAGCTGCACCTCGCGGCCCAGGACGCGACCGGCGGCGTGATCTTCTATCTGATCGCCTACGCCTTCGCGAACGCGGGCGCCTTCGCCGTGATCTGCCACCTCGAGCGCCGCGGGGAGGACGTCGACAACCTGAGCGACCTCGCCGGCCTGGGTCACACCCAGCCGCGCGCGGCCTTGATCATGACGATCTGCCTGCTCTCGCTGGCCGGTATCCCCGGCACGGCGGGCTTCCTGGGCAAGCTCTGGGTGTTCCGCGCGGGCATCGCCACCGGCGACGTCGGCCTGGTCGTCCTGGCCCTGATGGCCAGCGCGATCTCGCTCTACTACTACCTGAGCGTGGTCGTGACGATGTACATGAAGGACCCCCAGGTCGGGACCGCGGGCGCCAGCCCGGAGGACCCCAAGCGCTGGTGCTCGAAGCTCTCGATCGCCCTGGCGGGGATCATGACGATCGTGCTCGGCGTCTACCCGAACTTCCCGGTCGCCAAGCTCCTCGACGTGGTGCTGACCGGCGCCCAGGGCTTCGTCCGCTAGCGAAGGCCTCGACGAGTTCGAACACTCAGGAGCTGTCGCTGCGGCGACAGCTCCTGTCGTTTCCAACCCTCTGGCGGGAGAGCTTCCCTGAGCGTCTTGCTCGTCCTGATCGGCCTGGCCGTCGCCGGCGCGTTGGGCTTCAACTCCCGCCTGCGCGCCTCGAGCGCCTGGAAGGCGACCGTCACGCCCCTCTCCTCGATCATGGGGAGCGGCTTCCTGGTCTCAGCGCCGCTGGTGGCCTCCGTCACCGGGCCGTGGGCGCCCCTGGCCATGGGAGGGCTGCTGCTGATGGCCTTCGCGCTGGGGGCCATGATCCGCTTCAACATTCGCTACGCGGAGTCCCTCCTCGCGGAGGCCGGCGATGAGGAGGCCAGCGAGGAGGCCAGCGACGAGGAGGCCAGCGACGAGGACGCCAGCGCGCTCGCGACCCTCGAGCACCGCCTCCACGCCGGGCACGCGCTGCGAACCATGGCCCACTGGGCGGCGCCGAGGACGCTGGCCGCCCGGACGGAGCAGCTCTCCCACCTGGTCCTGGCGGCGGCCTACGTGGTCTCGGTGTCCTACTACCTCCAGCTCCTCTCGGCCTTCGTGCTCGACCGCTTCGGGCTGCACGATCCCCTCTACAACCGCGTCGCGACGAGCGGGGTCCTGGTCGTGATCACCGTGATCGGCGGGCTGTGGGGGCTGCGGGCGCTGGAGAAGGTCGAGACCTACGCGGTCAGCCTCAACCTGGGCACGATCGTGGCCCTCCTCGTGGGGCTGCTCCTCTACGCGGGCTCGCAGGTCTATCAGGGCAGCTTCGCCCTGCCCCGCGCTCCGAGCGAGGTCGACCCGCTCCGCTCGCTGCGGGTCATGATGGGCCTCTTGATCGTGGTGCAGGGCTTCGAGACCTCGCGCTTCCTGGGGGAGGAGCACAGCGTCGAGGAGCGCGTGCGCACCATGCGAAACGCTCAGTTGATCGCGAGCGGGATCTACCTGACCTTCGTGACGCTGATGCTGCCCCTGCTTCAGGGGGACCTTCAGGCGGAGGTCACCGCCGTGGTCCGCCTGGTCGCTCCGGTCGCGGCGGTCCTGCCGGTGTTGATCGTGATCGCCGCCGTCGGGAGTCAGTTCTCGGCCTCGGTCGCCGACGACGCTGGCTGCGCGGGCCTGCTCGGCACGATCTTTGGCGACCGCCTCTCCCCCCGCTGGAGCTACCTGGGGATCGGCCTCTGCGCGATCGCGTTGACCTGGCTGACCGACGTGGTCTCGGTGATCAGCCTCGCTTCACGGGCCTTCGCGCTCTTCTACGCGCTGCAGTGCGCCGTGACCGCGATCACGGCCTACACCAACGAGGGCGCCCGGCATCGGCGCCTCTACCTGGTCGGCGGAGCGCTCTGCTCGCTGCTCGCCCTCGCGGTGACTCTGTTTGGAATCCCCGCCGAGTAGCTGCTCAACAGGCGTCGTCCTCGAAGGACCAGCCCTGCTCGGCGGGCTCTAGCTCGTCGAGGAAGGCCGCGGCCTGGGCGCGGATCGTGTCGCGCTCCTCGTCGTCCCAGCGGTCCCAGGTCTTGTAGAGCATCTTGAGCCGGAAGTTGTCGCTCAGGCGCTCGCGGTGCCGCGCCATGAAGTTCCAGAACAGGAAGTTGAAGGGGCAGGCGTTCTCGCCCGTGCGCTTGCTGACCGCGTAGCGGCAGCCCTTGCAGTAGTCGGACATCTTGTTGACGTAGCTGGCCGAGGCGGCGTAGGGCTTGGTCGTGAAGGTGTCGTCGGCGTAGAGCGCCATGCCAGCCACGTTGGGCAGCTCGACCCACTCGTAGGCGTCCACGAAGCCGGCCCAGAACCAGTGGCTGAGCTGGATCGGCTCGACCTCGGCGAGGAGCGCGAAGTTGCCCAGGACCATCAGCCGCTGAATGTGGTGCGCGTAGCCGTGCTCGAGCACGCTGCCCGCGGCGTCCCGGAGGCAGGCCATGTCGGTCCGCTCGGGCTCCCAGTAGAAGCGCGGCAGCGGGCGGCGGGCGTCGAGCAGGTTGGCGCTCCGCAGCTCGGGCATTCGCAGCCAGTAGACGCCGCGAATGAACTCGCGCCAGCCGATCACCTGGCGCACGAAGCCCTCGACGGCGTTGAGGGGGGCGTCGCCGCGCTCGTAGGCCGCGAGCGCCTCTTCGACCACCTCGCGCGGGTGCAGGAGCGAGAGGTTGAGCGAGCTCGAGATCAGCGAGTGCCAGAGGAAGGCGTCGCCCCCGCGCATGCCGTCCTGGTAGTCGCCGAACTCGCCCAGGCGCTCGCTCACGAAGCCGTCGAGGACCTCGAGCGCCTGGGCGCGGGTCACGGGCCAGCGGAAGCCCTCGACCGAGCCCCAGCGGTCGCGCCAGCCGGCGACCTGGCTCATGACCTCGCGCGTGAGCTCGTCCGGCTCGAAGTAGGGAGCCGGCGGCGGCTGGACGCCCTTGGGGATCGACTTGCGGTTCTCGGCGTCGTAGCTCCACTTGCCGCCCACGGGCTTGCCCTCGCCGTCGAGCAGGAGGCCCAGCCGCTTGCGCATCCAGCGGTAGAAGGTGTCCATGCGGAGGGTCTTGGTCGCGTTCTTCTTGCGCTGCTGGCCGACCCAGCCGAACCACTCCTCGCGCGAGAGCAAGAAGTGGCCGCCCTCGCCGCCCGAGGGGTGGAGCACGAGCTCGAGCTCCTCGAGCGCCTCCTGGGTCAGCGCCTGGTCGAGGCTCCACTCGCGGGGGCGCATGGCGACGACCCGCTTGGCGCCGTGGCGCGCGGCGGCCGCGCGGATCCCCTCCACGTAGCTGGGCGCCTGGGCCAGGTCGACGGTGTAGCCAGCCGCCTCGAGCTCGGCCGCGAAGTGGCGGATCGCCGAGAGGACCAGGACCAGCTTCTGGCGGTGCCAGGGCAGGGCCTTGCCCTTGGCGACCGACTCGATCATGACCACCACCCCCTGGTCGGGGTCGGCGGGGACGCAGGGCAGCTCGCGGGCGAGGTCCCAGGGGCCGACGAAGTAGATCGTGTCGCTCATGCGCGAGGGAGGCTGGCAGCGGGGGGGAGCGGCGTCCAGGCGAAGGGGAGGAGGCACCAGGGGGTCACGACTTGAGCGACTGGAAAATTCCAGGCTCGGCGCCCACTCTGGGGTGTGCTCGATCACTCGCTCCAGGGTTCGCACGATCCCAGCCAGGCGGCCTTCATTGGCCACCTGCGAATCGTGCGTCACCTGGGCAGCGGGACCATGGGCGACGTCTACCTGGCCCAGGACCCCCAGCGCAACAACGAGCTCTGCGCGGTCAAGGTCCTCAACGACAACTTCGCCAGCGACGAGGAGGCCAACGCGCGCTTCCAGCGCGAGGTCGAGACCCAGGCCCGCGTCAGCGGGCACCCCGGGATCGTCAAGATCTTCCACGCCGGGCGGACCCCCAAGGGGCGGCCCTACTTCGCGATGGAGGTGATCAGCGGGGTCTCCTTCGAGGAGTGGCTCAAGCAGGGGCTCGGGCCGCAGCAGAGCGTGGGGGTGATCGCCCAGGCCGCGGCGGCGCTGGCCTTCGCTCACGAGCAAGGGCTCGTCCACCGCGACGTGAAGCCCGAGAACGTGATGGTCGACGAGCAGGGGCGGGCCAAGGTCACCGACTTCGGCCTGGCCAAGGCCCTGGCGGGGGCGCGTCAGGATCACCTGACCCGCACCGGCGAGATCATCGGGACGCCCGCCTTCATGGCCCCCGAGCAGGCCAACCCCGACTTCGGCGAGGTCGGCCCCTACACCGACGTCTACGCCCTGGCCGCTACGACCTACTACGCCCTGACCGCGGAGGTGCCGCACCCCGGCTCCACCGCGATCGAGATCTACAGCAAGATCTCGCTGGGCGAGCGGGCCCCGAGCCTGGCCCGCAAGCGCCCCGACGAGTGGGGCCGGCGGCTCGGGCCCGTGATCGACAAGGCCCTCTCGCCGCGGCCCGAGGACCGCTATCCAAACGCCGGCGCCTTCGGCGAGGCCTTTCGGGTCGCCCTCAGCGAGAGCAGTCGCCACCAGGGTCGGCTGGTGCCCTTGCTGGCGGGGGTGGCCCTGCTGAGCGCGCTCGGCGCCGGCGCGAGCCTGGCGGTCGCGGGGCGGAGCGAGGGGACCCCCGTCGAGGCGGCGGCCACCCCCAGCGCGAGCGCGGGGGAGGTCGGCGCGGCTGAGCTCGCGGCCGCCTTCGCCAAGGACCCCCAGGCCGCGCGTGAGCTCCTCGAGCGCCTCCCCGCCGACGCGCACCCGCGAGAGGCGGCCTGGATCCTGGCCTGCTGCGGCGAGCTCGGGCCGGCCCTCGAGCGCGCGCTGGCGGCGCAGGACTGGCCCACGGCCGCGCGCCTGGCGGGCTGGCTGGGCGACTCGGCGGGCTGGGAGCAGGCGCGCGATCAGCTGCCCGCTGAGCGCGCGCTGGCGCTGGCCCACGAGTTCGGGCTCGCGCCGCCCCAGGCCGAGCTCGAGCCGAGCCCCTGGACGCGGCTCGCGCAGGCCCAGCTCGACCTCCGCGCGGGCGCGCTGGGCGTCGCAGAGGTCGCCTTTCAGGCCGCGGGCGAGGACAAGGACCCCGCGCTCCGCCTGGCGGCGCGCCTGGGGCGGCTGCGGATCGCCCTGGCGCAGGGCGACCACCCGCGGGCCCAGGAGCACTGGGAGAGCGCCTGGGGCGAGGCCGCCGAGCTCGAGCCCTTCGCCCGGCTGCGCCTCGAGGCCTGGGGGGTCTACCTGGCCCAGTCGGCTCAGCCGCCGCTCAGCCTGCCGAGCGGGCTCGAGCTGAAGGAGCTGGAGCTGAAGCCCGGGCTGCTGGCGGTCCAGGGCGAGGCGGAGAAGGTGGCGGGGCTGCCCCTGGCCCGGCTCGGCGCGGCCCTGCTCGACCCCGAGGCGCCGCGGCCCGAGGTCGAGACGCCGGCCCTGGTCGCGGCGGCCGCGGCGCAGCGGCGCGCGCTGACCCTGCTGACGCTGGTCGAGCGGGGGCGCGACCCGGCCGCGCGCGAGGAGGGCGGCGCCTACGCGCGGGCTCGCGCGCTCCTGCTCCACGCGCTCCGCCTCGGCCTCCCCAAGCAGGAGGTCGCGCTCGGCCTGGCCCGCGCTCAGCGGGTGCTCAAGGGACCCGTGGTCGCGGACGCCTGCCTGGACTGGGTCGCGGGCGAGGCCGGCGGCGAGGCGCTCTGCGCCCCGCTCCGGGCAGAGTGCGCCGCGCAGCGCCTGGACGGCGAGGGCCGCACGGCCGACTTCGCCTGCCTCCAGGCCAAGGGCAAGCCCGAAGCCGAGCGGGAGGGCCGCCTGGCGCAGGCCTGGCAGCAGGTCCTCCCCGCCTTCGAGCGTGCGCTCGAGCTCGCGCCCGCCGAGAGCGCGCGGGCCGAGGCCAGCCTGCGCCTCGCTGCTGCCCTGGGCGAGCGCGCGCGTCGGCTGCGCAACTCCGGCTATGAGCCGCCTGGGGACGAGCGCCAGCGCTTCCGCGAGCTCTGCGAGGGGCTGATCGGAGCCGGCCAGGTCGAGCGGCTGCGCGCCGCGCGGGCTCGGCTGGAGGAGGCGCTGCTCGCGGGTGAGCCGCAAGGGATCGCGGCGGCCGACTCGGTCGTCGCCGCCGCGGTGAAGCGCTGGCGCCAGGCGCCGCGGCTCGCGCTGCGGGAGCGGGCCCTGCTCCTCCGCGCCCTCGACGGGAGCCGCGAGCACGGCGAGGCCTATCAGCTCGCCGCCGCGCTCTTCCCCGCGCGCGTCGCCAACCGCGCGCACGCCGCGCTCTGCCTGGCGACGCCCGAGGAGCGGCGGGCCGAGCTGCAGCGCGCGCTCGAGCTCGACCCCCAGTCGGCCCTCGCCGGCTACCTCTACGAGATCGACGGCTTGCGGCAGGACCCGCCCGCCCTGGGCGCTGACGCGGCCGGGCTGGCGCGCCTGGCGGAGGCCATGCTCGCGCAGCCGCGCTGGCTCGCCGAGCTGATCGGGATCCTCTCCCGGGCCGGGAGCGCGTCCGACCTGGCGCGCCCCGCGGCGGGCGCGAGCCACGCCGCGCGCCTCGGCTACGCGCTGGCGCCGCTCCGCGGTCAGAGCCCAGGGCCGGAGCAGCTGCGCGCGGCGGCCCAGCGCGCGGCGGAGCTCAGCGCGGACGCGCCCGAGCTCCTGGCGCCGCACGTCGTGCGCGCCCTCGCGCTGGCGCGCAGCCCGCGGCCGGCGCGCTTGCCCGGGGTGGAGGCCGAGCTGCGCTACCTGATCCGCTGCGTCCGCAGCGCAGGGCCCTGGGTGGAGCTGGCGGATCGGCTCAGCTTGATCGCCTTCCCCGCGCAGCCAGCGACCCCCGCCGTCGACGGGCTCCTCGCGCGCGGCTTCGGCCTCGACGACGACGCCCTGCGCCGCGGCGACGAGCGGACCCACTTCTACGACTTCGACCGCGAGATCAACGAGGCCTTCGGGGGAGCCGGCCTCTGGAGCCTGGAGTCCGAGCGGGTCACGTCGCTGATCGAGCTGGCCAAGGGCTACGTGGTCCTCGACCGCCCCTTCCCCCTGGCGCGCGCGGCGGGCCTGATTCGCTCGCGCCTGAAGGATCCAGCGCCGCGGACCCTGGGCGCGCTGGGTCCCTGGGAGGCGCGGGGGCGCCTGGCCTTCGGCTACCGCACCAGCAGCGTCGAGGACCTCGACCACGTCCTCGGCCTGCTCTGGGGCGAGCCCCTGGGCGGGACCCTGCTGCCCCTCGCGCCGCGCGCGACCTCGGCCATGTGTCCGCCGAGCCTGAGCTTCGACCGCCGCCTGCACGACGCGATCGACGAGGGGCTGCGCCCCACGGAGGAGGAGTTCCTCCAGCAGTTCGGCTACTCGGCCTTCGCGGCCCTCGACCACTACCTCTACCGGCTCGGAACCGACGCGACGGATCCCCTCTCGCCCGCCGCGCTGCGACGCCTGGGCGGGGGCTCGCTGCTGCGCAACCCGCAGCACCCCGACGCCTACGAGGACGCGCTCGAGGGCCACCTCGAGCGGGGTGAGGCCGGGCCCGCGCGCCTGGCGCTGGAGTGCCTGACCGCCTTCGGCTTCCGCTGGGAGGAGGTCGCGGGCCCAGGCTTCGCGCGACAGCTCAGCCGGGAGGTCCTCCCGCGCGCCCTGGGCGAGGCGGACCCCGCGCGCCGCGCCGCGCTGTTCCGCGTGTTCGAGAGCGCCTACGCCTCGACCAAGGCGCTGCTCCCCCCCGAGCCGCGCGACTCCTGGGGCTGGTCGGTGCGCCGCGTGCGCTGGGCGATTCAGCTGCTCGAGCTCGACGTGTTGCTCGAGCGCGCCGCGCGGAGCGAAGGCGAGGCCCAGGCCCAGGTGCTGGCGCGAATGCGCGAGGTCCGCGACGGCCTCGAGACCTGGTCGCGCGGGAGCGAGACGGCCCGCGAGTGGAGCCGCCGCTGGCAGCGCGGGAACGTGGACGGCGTCCACTGGCTGCGCTGGCGGGACCTCCGCTGCGGGGCCCTGCTCTTCGACGAGGCGAGCAAGCTCGAGGGCGCGCGCCAGGGCTTCGCCGACGTGCTCGGAGACCTCGACCAAGACGAGCGAGCGGCGCTCGCGCGCGCGACCCAGGCCGACCCCTTCCGGGAGTCGCTCTTGAAGCGGGTGAAGGGGCTGGAGGAGGTCTACGCGGGGTTGGAGGGGGAGTCGAAGTGAGTGAGGCGGGGGCGGCGCTGGTGGAGTGAGCGCGGGTTGACGCCGGCTGCAAATTTGAATCAGGAGTTAGGAATGGCTGTCGCTCGACCCTCGACCGCCCTGAGCCGGGGCCGCACGACCCGCGATCGGCGCTCCGAGAGTTCTTTCAACGCAAAGGCGCAGAGCCGCAAAGGGCGTCGCTCGTGCGTGGGTCGGAGGCTGACTAGGCGTGCCACGGCAGCCCGCTCTCGCCCCTCCTGGCGCTCTTTGCGCCTTCGCGTCTTTGCGTCTTTGCGTTGAAGAAGGCCCGACCGGGCGGTCTCAAGGACTGCGACAGCGGCCGGCGTCCTCGGCCTCTCGCCCCACGAGCCACCCTCCGGAACGCAGCGAGGCGCCAGCTCTCGCTGGCGCCTCGTGCTTAGGTCGGACGAATCCGCCGAGGACTACTCGGCGGGGGTGTCCTCGCCGCCCTCGGCGGCGGGGGCGTCCTCGGCCTCGGCCGCGGGCGCCTCGCCCTCGCCCTCGCCCTCGCTGGCCTCGCCCTCGCTCGCCTCGGCCGCGGGGGCCTCGGGCTTGGGCTCGGGCAGGTCGGTGCGGTCCTTGCGCTTGATCGGGGCGGGCGCGCCCTCCTCGATCGCCTGACGCAGCGAGAGACCGATCTTCCGCTCGTCCTGGTCGACCTTGATGATCTTGACCGTGACGAGGTCACCCGGCTCGACGACGCTGGTGGCCGTGTCGACCTTGTGGTCGGCGAGCTCCGAAATGTGGAGCAGGCCCTCGAGGGCACCCTGCAGCTCGACGAACACGCCGAAGTTGGTGACCTTGGTCACCTCGCCCTCGACCAGGCGGCCGACGGGGTACTCCTGCGGGATCCTGCGGTCCCAGGGATCCTCCTGCAGCTGCTTGAGGCCCAGCGCGATCCGCTTCTTCTCCTGGTCGACCGCGATCACCACGGCGTGGACCTCCTGGCCGCGCTCGAGCACCTCGCTCGGGTGGACGACCTTCTTGGTCCAGGAGAGGTCGCTGACGTGCAGCAGACCGTCGATGCCCTCCTCCAGCTCGACGAAGGCGCCGTAGTTGGTGAGGTTGCGGACGACACCCTGGACCTCCTTGCCGGGGGGGTACTTGTCCTCGACCAGCGACCAAGGGTTCACCTCGACCTGCTTCGTGCCGAGGCTGATCTCCTGCTTCTGCGGGTTCACGTCGAGGATCACGACCTCGACCTTGTCGCCGATCTGGACGACCTCGCGGGGGTCGTTGATCCGCTTGGTCCAGCTCATCTCGCTGACGTGGACCAGGCCCTCGACGCCCTCCTCGAGCTTCACGAACGCGCCGTAGCTGAGGATGTTGACCACCGTGCCGGTGAACTTCGCGCCCACGGGGTACTTAGCCTGAATGTTCTCCCAAGGCGACTCGGTGAGCTGCTTCATGCCGAGCGAGATCCGCTCGCTCTTCGAGTCGATCTTGAGGACCTTCACGTTGACCTTGTCGTTGATCTTCACCACCTCGCTGGGGTGCGTCACGCGGCCCCAGGACATGTCGGTGATGTGGCACAGGCCGTCGATCCCGCCCAGGTCGATGAAGGCGCCGAACTCGGCGAGGTTCTTGACCACGCCCTCGACGACGGCGCCCTCGTGCAGGCGCTCGAGCAGCTCCTTCTTCTTGGCCTCGCGCTCCTCCTCGAGGAGGCGACGGCGCGACACGACGATGTTCATGCGCGCCTCGTCGATCTTGATGATCTTGCAGTCGATGTCGCGGCCGATCCACTCGCCGACGTCGTTCACGCGGCGGATGTCGATCTGGCTGGCGGGCAGGAAGACCGGCACGCCGATGTCGACCAGCAGGCCGCCCTTGATCTTGCGCGTGACCTTGCCGCTGACCGAGTCGCCCTTCTGGTGGTTGGCGATGACCCGCTCCCAGCCCTTCTGCCGGTCGGCCTTCTTCTTGGAGAGCATGACGAGACCGCTCTCGTCCTCCACGGCCTCGAGGAGCACGTCGACCTCGTCGCCGATGTCGACTTCGTCGCGGTTCCTCCAGTGATCGATCGGGATCACGCCCTCGGACTTGTAGCCGACGTCCACGATCACGTCGTCGCCGACGATGTTGAGGATGCGGCCCTGGACGATCTTGTCGGGGCGCAGGTCTTGCACGGCCCCCTCGTAGAGCTCCTTGAGCGCGGTGTCCGCGTCGCCGGCAAACACCTCGTGCATCTGCTTGGCGAGCTCTTCGGGGCTGAGGTCGTACTTCTTGACCAGTTCGTTGGTTGGCATCGAAACTCTCTGCGGGTGTTCGATACGCGTCGCAGGCGCTGGCCATCTCGTCGCGAGAGGCTCGCCAGGCGCGTCACCCTGGGTTTGAAACAGTAAACAGGATCCGAAAATCAGACGATGGGCCTGCGACGCCGCAGACCGCGAAGGCCAGGTTCTAACCGGCCCCCTAAGGCCCGTCAACGCTCGATTTAGCGCTCGTCGGCGGGGGTCGGCGAGCCATCGCCGCCCCCCTCCGTGGGCTTCGGCTCGAGCTCGGGGGCGTCGGGGTTGGCCGCCGCCCAGGCGAAGGCCGCCGCCGTCTCCTCCGCGTCGCCCCCCACGGGCCACCAGGGGAACCAAGGAGTGGCGTAACTCACGTGCAGGGCGAGCTTTCCGGCGCCGAACACCGCCGCGTCGTCGGCCAGCTTGGCCTTCACGTTCTGGGCGTGGCTCCAGGGCCCGCCCAAGCCGATCTCGCGGCTGATCTGCTCCAGGCGCTTGATATCGCGCTCCAGGCCGCCGAGGAAGCCCTCGACCGCCTGGACGTCGATCACGACCTTGGCGGTGTTGATCTGGAAGGGGACGAGGATCAGGGGCACCAGCACCGCGTTGGGGAAGGCCTGCCACTCGGTCCAGCAGCTCTCGATCGCGCTGTAGGGGATCCAGACCTGCCGCGGGCGGTAGACGTCGACCACGACCATGAAGCCGCGCTCGGTCGCCTTGAGCCGGGGCAGCTCGGGGAGGGGGCCCTCCGCCTTGGTGCTGGCGGCCATGTCGACCACGCCTGGGCGCTCGCCCCAGCCGAAGCTGGCCTGGGGCAGGGTGTTGGCGATCCGCTGGTAGATCTGGCGCCGGTCGACCTGCGCGGGGGCGGCGACCTGGCTGGCGCAGCCCGCGAGGAGGGGCAGCAGGAGCAGCAGGAGTCGGCTGGGCTGGGGGCGGAGGCTGGACATGATCAGCGCCTTTGCAGCAGGAAGGCCTTGAGGTAGCGGCCTTCGGGGCAGTGCACGTCGACGGGGTGGTCGGGGCCGGCGCCCCAGCGCTCGAGCACGCGCAGGTCGGCGCTGCCGCGGGTGGCGGCGCGCCGGAGGGTGCCCTCGAAGCGCTCGGAGTCGACGTGGCCCGAGCAGGAGCAGGTGAGGAGCAGGCCGCCCGGAGCGAGCAGCTTGAGGGCCATCAGGTTGGCGTCGAGGTAGCCCTTGCTGGCCCGCTTCACGTCGCGCGCGGTGGGCGCGAACTTGGGCGGGTCGAGCACGATCAGGTCGTAGCGCTGCTTGGCGTCCGCGAGGCGGCGCAGCTCGGGATAGAGCGAGGCCTGGCGGACCTCGACCCGATCGCCGACCTCGTTCAGCTCGACGGTCCGGCGCGCGCCGGCGGCGGCCTCTTCGCTGGCGTCGAAGCACTCGACCCGCTCGGCGCCGGCCCGGGCGCAGGCGACGCCGAAGGCGCCCAGGTAGCAGCAGGCGTCGAGGACCCGCCGCCCGCGGGCCAGCTCGGCCAAGCGCCGGACGTTCTCGCGCTGGTCGAGGAACATGCCGGTCTTCTGGCCGCCTTCGGCCGCGAGCTCCAGCTCGAAGCGCGTCCCGTCGATCGTGAGCTGGAGGGCGTCGCTGGGTAGCTCTCCGCGCAGGACGCCGCGGCCCGCGGGCAGGCCCTCGCGGGCCCGCAGCCCCTCGCTCACGCCCCGCTCGACGATCGCCCGCGGGGAGAGCAGCGCCTCGAGCTCGTCGAGGATCGGCTCCAGGCGCTGGAAGGTGCCCAGGGCGCTGACGCTGAGCACCAGCACCTCGTCGTAGCGATCGACGATCAGGCCCGGCAGGCCGTCGCCCTCGCTGTGGAAGAGGCGGTAGGCGTTGGCCCGCTCGGGCAGGCGGAGGACCTCGTGGCGGAGCGCGACCGCGTCGCGGATCCGCTCGCGCAGGAGCTCGTCGTCGATCGGGCGCTTGCGTTCGAAGCTGACCAGGCGCAGGCGCAGCTTGGAGCCGTCGTTGATGAACCCGTGGGCGAGGAACTTGCCGTCGGGCGCCCGCACCACGACCTCGTCGCCGGGCTCATAGCTGCCCTCGGTCCGGGTGACCGAGTCGGCGTAGACCCAGGGGTGGCGGCGGACTCCAGCGCGGAGCCGCTTGGCTGCGACGAATGCGGTAGCTGTCACGGTGGGACTCTACGTGGGCGGTCGGGGGCCGCAAGCGCGAGGCAGAGGTGCGTGTATTTGCGCGTGCGTGCCTGGGGAGGGGCTGATAATTTCTGCGACCCGATTAGCGGGGGAGAGCGGGGGCAGGCGAGGCCTCTCCTCGCGCGAAACAACGAGGAGAACGACATGAACAAGCTGACCACCCTGGCGCTCAGCGCCGCCCTGGCCTTCACCCTGACCGGCTGCCCCGCGGAGGGCGGCAAGACCGCGGCTCCCGCGGGCGACGCCAAGACCGCGGCTGAGGGCGCGGCCGACGCCGCCAAGACCGGCGCCGAGGGCGCGACCGACGCGGCCAAGACGGCTGCCGAGGGCGCGGCCGACAGCCAGCCCGCCAAGACCGGCGAGTAGGCCCGCTCCTTCGCCCTGGCGCGGAGGAACGAACGCAGCGGGCGGAGCTTTTGGCTCCGCCCGCTTGCATGTACGGTGGGCTCCATGCAGCTCAGCCAGGACTCGGTGCGGGCCGCGAGCGAGCGCCTGCGAGGGCTCGTGCGCCGGACCCCGCTGCTCTTCGTGCCGCGCGGCACGCTCCGCGAGGCGCCCGGCGCCTTGGCCTCGCTCGAGGGGCTGTGGCTCAAGCTGGAGTGCCTCCAGGTCAGCGGGAGCTTCAAGGCCCGCGGGGCCCTGCACGCGGCGCTCTGCCTCGAGCCCGCCGTCCGGGCGCGGGGGCTGGTGACCGCCTCGGGCGGGAACCACGGGCTGGGCGTGACCTACGCGGCTCGGACCCTGGGGGTGGGGGCCAGGGTCTTCCTGCCCAGCAACACGCCCGAGGACAAGCGGCACCGCTTGAGGGTCGCCGGCGCCGAGGTGGTGATCGAGGGCGCGGTGTGGGACGAGGCCGACGCCGCGGCGCGGGCCTTCGCCGAGGCCGAGGGGCGGGCCTACCTGCACCCCTTCGCCGACCCCGCGGTCGTGGCGGGCAACGGGACCCCAGCGCTCGAGGTCCTGGAGGACCTGCCCGAGCTCGCGGCGCTCGTGATCGCGGTCGGCGGCGGGGGGCTGATCGCGGGCAGCGCCCTGGCGGTGACGCCTGGAGTGCGCCTGTTCGGCGTCGAGCCCGCGGGGGCCGCGACCTTGAGCGCCAGCCTGGCCGCCGGTGAGCTGGTGACCCTGCCCGCGATCGAGACCGCCGCGACCTCGCTCGCGCCGCGTCGCAGCGCGCCCCTCAACTTCGAGCTCGTGCGCGAGCGCGTCGAGCGCGTCGTCGCGCTCCCGGACGAGGAGCTGCGCGCCGCGGCGCGCTGGCTGTGGAAGGAGGTCGGCGTCGCCGCGGAGCTCGGCGGCGCGGCGGGGGTCGCCGGGCTGCTCTCAGGCAGGCTCGATCCGGGTCCCGGTCCCGTGTGCGCCGTCGTGTGCGGCGCCGGCGGACGGCCAGGTCCAGAGCCTACATAGCGTCGATCTTGCGCTTGAGCTCGAGGGTCAGCGAGGTCGCGCCGCCGAGCTCGATCGTGCGGCGGATCGCCAGGCGCGCGACCTCCTTGTTGCCCGCCTCGTAGGCGGCGGTCGCGAGCACGAACTGGTTGTAGCCGTTGGGCTCGAGCTTCACCGCCTGCTGAGCGGGCTCGAGGCAGCGCTGTGCCTGATCGCTCATGAGCAGGGACCAGGCGAGCGAGGCCCAGGCGTCCGCCAGGTCCGGGTTCAGCGCCACGGCGCGCTCGAAGTGGGGGACCGAGTCCGCGTAGCGGTCGAGCAAGACGAGCGCCTCGCCGAGCTCGTAGGCGCCGAGGGCGTCCTTGGGTTCGGCCTTGGCGTGGCGCTCGTAGTGCGGGATCGCCTCGGCGATGTCGCCCTGGCGCACGAGGGCCCGGGCCTCCTCGATCGCGGGGAGCGGGAAGTCGCGCACGTAGTCGTACCACTCGTCCTCGAGGCGATCGATCGGGCCGATGTACTTCTCGAAGGCCTTGACCCAGTCCTCCCCGCGCGCCGTCGCGGTGAAGTAGCGCAGGAAGCCGTCCCGGTAGATCGGTCGCTTCGAGCCGGGCTTGGTCTTCTCGATCAGCATGTGGATCAAGCTCCAGGACAGGGAGTAGCGCGCCGCGCCGAAGGAGCCGTAGTCGCGCACGTCGAGCAGGTCCCCCTTCAGGCTCGGGCGCTGGTGCTCGATGATCCGCCGGGCGGTGCGCAGACGCGTGTAGCAAGGGAGCCCGTAGCGGAGGTCCTTCTCCTTGCGATCCAGCTTCGAGGGGGCGAAGTACTCGGCGATCCCCTCCGAGACCCAGTGCGGCAGCTTGTAGAACTGCTCGCCCAGGACGAGGTGGGTGAACAGGTGGGTCCCCTCGTGGAAGAGGGTGTCGAGGGTCTCCTGCGGGTTGCGCTTGTCGTAGTAGAGGATGATCTCCTTGCGCACGAGGCTGTAGTAGCCCACCGCGCTGCTGACGCCGTCCTTCATCTCACGGGAGTAACGGAGGAAGTCGGTGCGGTCCTTGTAGATCCGAATCCCGACCTTGGTCCCCCACATTTGGACCGGGTTCTTGCGGGCGCGAAAGATCCGGCTGAAGCGCTTGTAGAAGGCGCTGACGGAGTCGCAGAAGTAGTTGAGCTTGGCCTCGTCGGTGTTGGTCAGCACGAAGATCACCGAGGCGTCGCGCCGCCACGGGGTGCGGAAGTCGCTGTGGTAGGCCTCCTTCTCGCGGATCTTGGCGAGCTGTGACTTGGCGCTGCGATGCTCGGGGTCCTGCTCGAGGGCCAGCAGGAGCGCCACCTTCTCCTCCTCGTAGAGGCCGTTTCGGCGGGCCCACTTGGCGAGCTTGGTGTAGTCGCCTGCGTCGGGATCCTCGAGCTTTGCCTTGCGTTCGCGGAACTCTGGGTCGAGGAAGGCTGCGCGCGTGACGCTGGCGTTCGCCTGCGCGGCGTTGCTGGGACCTCGCGGCGAGGGCGTAGCGGGCTTGGGATCCGCCGGCTTGGGATCTGGTGCCTTCGGCGCAGGCGAAGGTCGCGGGGCGACCACCACGGCGGGGTCCTCGGGCTCCGGGCGAGGGTCCTCTTCGGGGGTCAGGTCCGGCAGGTTCGAAGGGTCTTCTGGATCGTCGCCGGTGGAGCTCGGGTCCCCAGGAACGTCCAGGTCAGCGAGGTCCGGGTCCGGCGACGGGCTGGGGCGAGCCTTGGAGGGCTTCGGCGTCGGCTTGGGGTCGGCGGGGCGCGGCGGGAGCGAGCTCAGCGCTTCGCTCAGGCGAGCCAGGGCCGCTTCGGCGCCGCTCTCGCTGCGGAGCTGGTTGCGCAGCCGCTGGAGGCGGTCGTGCGCGCTTCGCAGCTTGCCCTCGGCCCGGTCGGCCTGGGCGCGTCGGATCTCTTCCTCCGCCATGGGCAGGTAGAAGTCGTCGGCGGGTGGCTGCTGGGCGGAGCCAGCGGGCTTGATTCCGTCCGGCAGCTGCGAGGTGTCGGGCGTGGGGTTGGCCTGGACGACCTGGGAGTCCGCAGGACGCTTGGTCGCGACGACCACGGCAAGCCCGCATAGCAGCAGCGCTCCAAGCCCGAGGCCGATCAGCGGCAGAGGGCTCTTCTTCTTGGCGAGCTTGCCCGTGCGGGGCTGGCGTCCGGTGCCGCCCTTGCCGGGGCGCCGCGTGCCCGTCCGACCCGGGCCCGTCCGACCTGGGCCCGTCCGACCCGAGGGCGTCCGACCCGAGGGCGTCCGACCCGAGGGCGTCCGACCCGAGGACGTCCGACCCGGGGGAGTCCGGCCCGGGGGAGTCCGGCCCGAAGGAGTCTCGGGCTCAGCCGAGGCTGGAGGCGCGGAAGCAGCGGCGGGGGCGGCTGGCTGGGTGGTGGACGTAGCGGGCGACGCGGCGGGGCCAGCGAAGCGAGGCTGCGCCGCGGGGGCCGCCGCGAGGACTCGCTCGACGAGCGGTAGCTCGAGGCCGTTGCCTCGTGCGATGTCGAAGAGTGAGTAGACCTCGCCTGCGGCGATCATGCGGCGCTGGTTCAGCTGCAGCTGCATCACCACGTCGAAGGCGAGCAAGCCCTCGCGCAGGACCACGCTCAGGAAGGTCGCGTCGGGGACCTCCGCCTCGAAGGGGAGACCCTTGGGCGGCGAGGGCAGTCCCGCCAGA
>MDTG01373632.1_pt1 | contig 35941 bp, 33 predicted proteins | sample 811421 | NCBI WGS metagenome assembly MDTG01 (sample SAMN05326645, study PRJNA326480) | marine metagenome | isolation source: seawater | place: Pacific Ocean: South East | collected 2011
AGTATCAATTTAAAGCCTAGACATAGAAATAAAGGTTTTGGAAAACAATTGCTTTTATTAACTCAAAAGACAGCACAAATAAAAAAAAGAAAAAATTTGATCTATGCAAGAATAAAAAAAAATAATTATTCAAGTATCAAAGCATTTAATAATGCAAATTTCGACTTATCACGTGAATATAAAAATTATCTTTTATTTTGCTGCAAGATTAATTATGCTGATTAATTAAATGAAAAGAAAATCAGTAAAAAATAGAAAAAGCAAAATAATTGATCAAATTGAGACAATTAGATCAAAAAATAATGCGAACTGGATGGATATACTACGGATTGCCTTCGAGCATGCGCCTGATAAAACTTCAAAAACTATATCTAAAATATATAGCGCAGATCAAAAGATTTCAAAACTAGCAAAAAAATTAAGTGAATAATAATTTCTTTAATTCAAAACTACCTTTCTTGATAGCAGAAATTTCAGCAAATCATTGTGGCAACTTTAATAGTGCAAAAAAACTTATTCGGTCAGCAAAAAAAAATGGCGCTAATGCCGTCAAATTACAAACTTTTACTGCAGACTCAATGACTATGAAATCTGATAAGAAAATTTTCAAAATTAAAGATGGTTTATGGAAAGGTTACACATTATGGGATTTATATGATGAAGCAAAAACCCCACTTAGCTGGCACAAAGAATTGTTTCGATACGGAAAAAAAATTGGGATTACAATTTTTAGCACTCCGTTTGATGAAAATGCAGTTGATTTTCTTGAGGACCTTAAATGCCCCATTTACAAAATATCTTCTTTTGAAATGACTGATTTTCCACTAATAAAAAAAGTATCTAAAACTAATAAGCCAATAATCATATCAACTGGTACCTCAAATATTGATGAAATTTCTGACACGTATAATTTTGCAAAGAAAAACGGAGCTAGAGATATTACACTTTTATATTGTGTTAGTGAGTATCCAGCTTCAATAGATTCTTTTAATATGAATAATATAAAAATTTTAAAAGAAAAATTCAACTGTCGGGTGGGATTATCAGACCATTCAAAAGATGAAAAAATTGCATCACTAGCTATTGCTTGCGGCGCGGAAGTTATTGAGAAACATATAGCACTAGAAAACCAGAATGATGGATTAGATATTGAATTCTCTCTCAAAGGGAAAGAACTAAGGAATTTTCGGAGGTGTATAAATGAGTCATTTCAAATAATTGGAGAAAATTCTTTTCAACGAAGTAAATCAGAACTTGATAATAAATTATTTAGAAGATCAATTTTTGCTGTTAAAGATATAAAAAAAGGTGAGAAGTTTACTAATTTAAATATAAAAAGAATAAGACCAGGAAATGGTATATCACCGAAGTATTATGAATATTTACTTAATAAAAGATCGCCCCAAAAAATTGTTGCAGGCAGTCCAATCAAAATAAAAGTTTTAGATAAGTTAAAGAAAATGTAAATTGTATTATCAATTCACTCATAAAAACAACATTATTTGACATGATCATTATTAAGTAATAAGTTGCACCAATAATTTTATTTTACGCGGGGTGGAGCAGTCTGGTAGCTCGTCAGGCTCATAACCTGAAGGTCGTAGGTTCAAATCCTACCCCCGCAACCAAATGAATTAAATATATATTACTTTTATTTTTTCTTTTTTTGCTATGTAAAGATACATTTCATTAGAAGAAGGATGACGTTTACTATTTTTAAAATATACCAAGTTACTATCTATTTTAAATAATTTTTTAGCATAAATTAAACTCGTTGAACCAAATGAATATATGCTAATCAAATTTTGATTAGACATCAGTGTTTCAGCTAATATGTCATTACTAAATTTTAAAAGATTGCAATTAAGATACTTTTTTTTGTATTTCCAATCTTTATAAGAAACTCTTGGATGATGTTTGTATAGAATCTGATTATTTCTCACACCATGTTCTTTTACAATAATCTCTATTAATTTATTATATATTTTTGTTTCATCTCTTACGTTGTAGAGATAGTTTTTATCAATTGTTGTACCTATAATAAGTATTTTTTCAGATATTTTTTTCGATCTTAGATTACCTAATACATTAAAAAAATATTTTGATATTAATTTACTATTTTGTGCAGGTTTTACACTAAATTTATCTTTAAAATTGACGTAACGATAAAATATAATTTTATACAAACTTGTATTCAATCCATTGGTAAATAAAAATATTAGAAAATAATAAAACTTAATTATTACATTTCTAAAAAAAAATTTTATTTGGTGAAAATTTAAACGATAAAAGAACCAGTATTGGTCAAGATAGTCGGCGAGTCCGTCATCAATTTTGAATATATGTGGCTTATGAAATACTGAAAGAACAACTGTATCAATGTATTTATAGTTTGACCTTAGATATATATTATTATCTTTATTAGCAAATATTGGATATTTTTTTAATAATCTTTCTCTAAAAACATTTTCTAGTTTATAAATTTTTTTTAGTCTTTTATTAGGAAGAAGTATACTTACACTATTACGACATATCTTAATATCTTTTTCTAAAATTTTAATATCCTCTACGATATTTATAACCTTATCAAATTTAAGTTTTTTAGATATCGATAAGATTTGTTTGATATTTGCCATCTCTAACAGTGGATGAATAATTAATACCATTTTATTAGATTTTCTTCTTGAATTAGAAAAGCTCATAGCTGCTTTTGCATTAATCAATTGAAGCACTGAAGTACAAATTAATATTTCATTTTTCATTTAAAATATTAAATTTTTTAATTTTATTTATTGACTCATTTAAATGCAAGTATCCATTATTGAATTGTTTAGTCGCAACTATGGATACTGGATGATTAATTATTCTATCTCTTAAATTATGCAAAGTCTCATCGTCCAAAATATGGTGTTTGTAGTAATTAAGTTCCATATGATAAATATTTCTAATTTGTTTACTCAGAAAAGAAGACAGATAGCAGATATTTTCAACTTTTTTAGTTTTATGTTCTTTCCTTACGCGACCAGTAAATATATATTTGTTATTTAGTTTCTTAATCTGGGCTCTATCAAAAACATTGTCAAAGTTATCATCGTATGTACAAAGCGGCATACAGTTACTTTCTATGAAAGCAGTTAAATGAGAACTAATCACTGTTTTAGGCTTTATACTAAATAAAGTATTATTTATTTTAAATATGTTTACGTCAAAATTTTCAGGCAAAAATAAATACTTAAAACTTTTTGAATTCACCAATACTTTTTTTTCGAGAATATTTATTTCATTAATCTTTAAATTATAAATTGCTTTTTGAAGATTAAGTTCATTATAAAATTCAGTAAAGTCGTGTAAAAAAACATTTTTCGCTTCATAAGGATATATTGGTGCAATAGGCACTGTTGGAGAAATTATCCTGCATCCATATTTTTCAAGTTCAGTATTAATTTCTAATACTATCTCATCTTCAGTTTTATTTTCTGGAATAATAATATTATTAAATACAGAAAATGATACATCTTGAAATGTATGATATTGCCAAGCACCACCTATGTTTTTATTTTGCTCATAAATCGAAATATCAAAGTTCTTTCTCAGCCTCTTATAGATCAAAGCCATTAATGGTGAGGTACCTAGAATACAAACGTTTTGTTCCATCAAGATTTTGACTTGCGAGCACTAATTATTAGATACTCAACATGTTGCTTTTGATCTTTGTATGACCTAATATTTTGTTCTATTCTGATTTCTTTAAAACCCAATATATCAAGTTCTTTTTTTACAATTTTTCCATTCAAGAAACAAACTAATCCATTATGATTCAAAGGAAATTTATTTGTAACTTTATTTAATGTATATCTATCAAAAAGAAATTTTTTGTTTTTACTTAATTTTTTAAAAGAAGATGATTTTGTTCCTAAATGAACCGAAAAAAATAAACCGTCTTTTTTTAGACACCTGCTTATACTTCTCCATGCCAAAAGATGATCTGAAAAGCTTATGTTCTGCATGGATACAACATCAACAATTAAATCAAAAAATTCAGATTTAAAGGGCAATTCAGTCATTGAGCCATAAAATAGTTTAGCTTTTACATTCCATTTTTTTAGCATCCTTTTTGATAATTTTAAGCCAGAGTATGAATTATCGATTCCATACACGTCAAATTTTTCTTTACTAAGCATCCACAAATTCGAACCAGATCCTGAACCCACTTCTAAAACTTTGATTTTTTTTTTATTCAAAAACTTTCTTGCATTAATAGATTTTATAAAACTAATTAAATCTGTGTTAGGGTACTCTCGTTGAGCACGGAATCCTAGCTTGCTATAATCATCTTGAAATTTGTTATTAATCATAACCTTTCAATCAAAAGATCCTCCCTAGTATGCCCAAACGGAAGGTCCGAAGGTTGTTTTAACCAATAAACATTATTACCTCTCTTTCTGAGATATGTTACTATCTCCAAAATAAATTCATCATTAATTTTAAGATCATTTCTTATATCTTCAGAGAGTATTCTTTGTGCATCTTTATCTTTTTTTGTCATCTTATTTTTTTTAATCCATTCCTTTGTAAATTTTTTTCCATATTTTGAATTAAGAAATCTCTTTTTTAATGAAGAATTTGGTATATCACCAATAAGCAAAGCTCCAGTTGGTTTTAGCAAGCTTAAAGCCTTATTAATGAATTTGTACACTTCTTTTTTATTTTTCATAGCATGAATAACACTATAAATTATAATTTTATCATATTTTTTATTGTTAAAGTCATGCTCAAAAAAATCATTTTCAATCAATTTTATATTTTTACTATTCGTTAATTTACTTTTTAATCTTTGAATACAGTGTGGTTGATCAATTCCAGTAATTTCATTAACAATTTTTGAAATGGGTAAAAGGATGGCTCCAAGATTACACCCTATATCCAAGCAAATATCTCTCTTATTTACCTTTAGTTTTTTTATAACGTCTTTTGGGATTTTCTTTTCCTGTCGTTTTTGAAAACTATATCTACCAGCATTAATTGTTTCATTTTCAAATTTTTTAGCAATGACTCCATGTTTTTCAAAAAAATTTGCCATTTCTATTTACCATTTATTTCTTCAAAGTACTCCTCGGGTGTTTTTCCTTTAAATTTGAATTGTGGTGACATGGGTCTTATTTTTTTGTTTTTAACCTTATGATAAACACCTACGAGTGATATACGCGCATTTTTTGATGAATTTCTTCCACTTTGGTGAGCAATTCCAGAGTCAAAAAATAACACTTGACCAATTTTCAATTTACAGTCACGTACTTTATATTTTTTTAATTCTTTTTTATTAACCCTGTACCTATGTCTATTTGGTACATTTTTTTTAACATATTCACAATTCTTTTCATTTTTATGACTCTTTTCACAAATTTGTAGAGCCCCATTTTTACCTGTGGCATTTTCAATCAAAGGAGCCCATATTTGGACATATTTGCTTTCAGGAATTGTATAAAATGTATCTTTATGAAACTTATAAGTATAATCTCTGTCGTTTGGTAGGGCTACTATTGGTGTAGCATTAGTTATATATATAGGATCGTTCGAATTAACACCTAGCAAATTGTTAACTATAGTTTTTATTTTTTTATTTCCAATTAATCTCATGCTTTCAGGAAGATTAGTTAAGAAATCACTAAAGTCGGATATTAGTTCATTTCTCGAGTTTCGTAATAAAGAAATACCTTTTGATAGTTCCTCTCCCTTTTTTATTTTTGACTTATTGTCAGGCAATTGTGTGATCATGAAATTTATGATTTGACTCACAGAATTCTTGAAATGTTTGAGTTCACTTTTGCTGAATATATCTATAATTATATAACCGTCAGAGATAAATTTTTCCTTTTGCTTTTTAGTTAATTTCATGGCTTTAGATTTCGTAATAATTGTGTTTCAAATGCTTTTATATCATTAAGTAAGATTTTTTCTTTTAAATATTTGACTCCTCTTAAATGTTCTACCATGTGTGGTCTATATCCTTGTTTGTATTTTGATATATTTATTTTTTTTTGATCATAATAATCTTGAAAACCTTGAACGTAAAAGTCTGATGCTGGACTACCCATCAGAGCGTATTCGTACCCTTTTCCATGCATCAATTTATAAACTTCATACATTAAGATTTTATAAATTGGCACCTTACTCTCATGTTCTGGTATATTCGCAATGCTGAACAAACAAATATTTTTTTGATAAAATGAAACAAATAAAAAGCCAATTTTCCTGTTTTCATATTTAAGAACACATAACATTCCCTCACCGTCAATTATCATTTGGTATTGAATATCAAATGATTTTTGTGGGCGTGTTTTTTTTCCAGCTGATAAAATATGAGCTTCTTCATACTGTTGAAATACGGCTTTATTGATATTGTCTTTAACAAAAAAACATACCTCAAATTTGCTCTCTGATTTATATTTTGTGATTGTATGTCTTATGCTTTGATTTAAACTTTTAATAAATTCATCTTCACTTAGTTTAAAGTTCATAATGTAATTTGTACTATTAGTTTGAATATAATTATGTATTAATAACCTATTATAATTAATTTCTTTAAAACTTATTAATGGATCAATCTCATAACTAATTTTACTTACATCGTTTTCAATTGCAATCTGGTCAATATGTTTGAAAACTATCATATCAATCTTTTTATTAAGAGATATTGGAGCCTGAACAAATTCGTTTCTTATACTTATACATTTTCCATATTCAGTGTTTTCTATTGGGACAAAAGCTATGGCTGCTACTTTATTATCATTAATTAAAACAAAACTTTTATCACTAACGTCTGTTAACGAATTGGAATAGTTTATAAAGTTTTTTGTATATCTTGGACTAACTTTGACTTTACTTATCAAGTCATTCCAATATGAAAAAAAATCCTCTTCATTTTCTTCTCTATATATTATTTTATGCATTTATTGAGGTATATTGTTATTTTTTTCAAATATAAAAAAATATAATGACTTATATAACATATAATATAAATAAATATCTATCTATCTAAATTATACTAAGAATTATGCTTAACAATAAAGTTATATTAATAACAGGCGCAACTGGTACTTTTGGAAAAAATTTTGTTACGCATCTAGTATCAAAATTTAAGTGCAGAAAAATAATTATTTTCTCTAGAGATGAGTTAAAACAGCATGAATTTTCAAATGAAAAACTTATAAAGGGAAATAAAAATATTAGATTTTTTTTAGGTGACGTTAGGGACTTGGATAGACTTAAGACTGCTATGTCTGGAGTAGATATTGTAATACATGCGGCTGCTTTAAAACAAGTTCCTGCCGCAGAGTACAATCCAATAGAATTTATAAAAACAAATATAATTGGTGCACAAAATATAATTGAAGCTTCAGTTTATAATAATGTTTCTAAAGTTATAGCGCTTTCTACAGACAAGGCTGTGCAGCCTATAAATTTATATGGAGCTACTAAACTTGCATCTGACAAATTATTTATAGCTGCAAATAATATGTATGGAGAACAAAAAACAAGATTTTCTGTAACTAGGTATGGTAACGTGGTTAGCTCTAGAGGATCTGTTATTCCATTTTTCCAAGATCTGCTAAAAAATAATTCTGATTTTTTGCCAGTTACAGACATTAAGATGACAAGATTTTTCATTCTGCAGAGTGAGGCTGTAGAATTTGTCATAGATAATCTTAAAAGAATGAAAGGTGGAGAAATATTTGTCCCTAAATTGCCATCTATAAAAATAAGTGATTTAGCAAAAGCCATGTCAAAAAATATAAAATTAAAAATTATAGGAAAAAGGCCTGGAGAAAAAGTTCACGAAGTTATGTGCCCTTCCGAGGAGTCAGAACTAACTGTGGAATATAAAAATCATTTTGTAATATACTCACATGCTGACAAGGAGAGAATTGGTAAATATCCTATTGATAATATGAAAGAAAAGGGAAAATTTGTTATTACTAATTTTGAATATGCATCAAATAAAAATAAAAACTTCTTAAATACCAAACAAATTATTAAATTGTTAAAGTCTATTAAATGATACCTTATAGCAGACAGCAGGTTACTGAAAACGATATTAAAGAAGTTGTAAAAGTTTTAAAATCTGATTATTTGACCCAAGGCAGAGTAGTTCCTAGATTTGAGTCCGCAATTTCAAAGATAACCAATGCTAAATTTGCTACTGCTGTTAATAGTGCTACAAGTGCGTTACATATTTCTTGCTTAGCTTTAGGTTTGAGAGAAAATGATTATTTATGGACATCTGCAAATTCTTTCGTTGCCTCGGCAAATTGTGGCGTTTATTGTGGAGCAAAAATTGATTTAATTGATATTAATAATGATGATTGGAATATATCTATTAAAACATTGGAGAACAAGTTAAAGCTCGCAAAAAAAAATAATACATTACCAAAAATTTTAGTAACTGTCCATTTTAGTGGACAGCCTACCTTTCAAGAAAAAATATACCAATTATCAAAAAAGTATAAATTTAGAATAATTGAAGATGCATCACATTCTTTGGGTGCTTCAAGAAATGAAGTAAATGTAGGAAGTTGTAAATGGTCAGATGTTACTGTATTTAGTTTTCATCCTGTTAAAATTATCACTTCAGGTGAGGGCGGTGCTATAACAACAAATTCAGAAAAAATAGATGCAAAATTAAAATCACTTCGTAATCACGGGATTATTAGAGATAAAAATTTACTCATAAATAAAAAAAGTGGACCTTGGTATTTTGAGCAAATATCACTTGGACTGAATTATAGAATGACTGACATACATGCCGCATTAGGTCTTAGCCAGATCAAAAGACTAAAATCCATAATCAAATGTAGAAACAAGATTGCAAATATATATAATGAATTATTTTTTGATTTACCTATATCCCCGGTCAAAATCAATGAAGGAAATATTTCTAGTTATCACTTATACCCAATAGTTTTAAACAATGAGAATAATGTAAAAAATCATAAAAAAATTTTTGAATATTTAAGAAGTAATAAAATTAATGTTGGTCTTCATTATATTCCAATATATAGACACCCATTCTACAAAAAATATAAGTTCCAAATATCAAAATTTAAAAATACAGAAAAGTATTATAGTTCTGCAATGAGCATTCCTATCTTTGTTCAAATAACTGAAAAAGAAATCAATCATGTATATCATACATTAAAAAAGTCACTATCTGTTCAATTCAATGTCTAAATATCAGAATAGGACAAGTGACATTAAGAGATTATGTGTTGGAACTGCAGCTGCAATAAAAAATTATGGTGTTATCAATAAAGCTGAATATTTTCACCCAGAAGAAGCGAAAAAAGTTTTTAATTTATGCGATAAAAATAGTATTAAGTTTATAGATACAGCTCAAGCGTATGGAAATGCCGAGAGAATAATAGGAAAATTTACTGATAGCAAATATAACATAATAACAAAAATATGGCTCAATGAGAATCCACCACCTAAAGAAATTGAAAACATAGAGTCAAAATTTTTAAAATCACTTAAATTCCTGCAGAAAGAAAATATTTATGGAGTTTTGATACACAACCCTCATCATCTAAATCAAAAGAGAGGTCAAAAAATTTATAAGGAGTTAAATAAATTAAAAGAACAGAAATTAGTAAGTAAAATTGGCATATCAATCTATGATCCGAATGACTTCTCTGACTTAAACAAATATTATGACTTCGACATTGTGCAGCTACCATTTAACATTTTTGATAACTCCTATATATCTTCAGGATTAAATACAAAGCTTCGAAAAAAAAATGTAGAGGTATTTTTAAGATCGATATTTTTACAAGGAATTCTTTTACTTCCAATAAATAAAGTGCCCGCAAGATTTGCTAAATGGGTAAAACATTTAAAAAAATACCACAATTGGTTATCGGAACGCAACATATCACCGCTTGAGGCAAATATTTTAAATGCCTTGCAGGTAAATAAGAGAGAAAAAATTATAGTTGGTATAAATAGTCTACAAGAACTTAAAGAGATTATTACAATAATAAATAAAAATAAAAAAATTTCTAATATCAATCAATTTACAATTAATGATAAAATGCTTATAAATCCATCTAATTGGAGTAAATTATGAGTACATGTATTGCTATAGTTCAGGCAAGAATGGACTCAAAAAGATTCCCTAAAAAAGTTTTAAAAAAAATAAATGGCAAAACTGTCATCGAAATCCTCCTTACAAGACTGCAAAAGTCAAAAAAGGTAGAAAAGATTATCTTAGCTACAGCAAAAAAGAAAGTAAATGATTTACTTGTTGAGCATGTAATTAAGTTAGGTTTTGAAGTTTACAGAGGAAGCTCTGAGAATGTATTGAGCAGATACTATAACTTATCACAACAAACAAAAGCAAAATATATTGTGCGTATAACTGGAGATTGCCCGCTAGTTGATCCTAGGTTAGTTGACAAAATGATAGAAATTATGGAGAAAAAAAAATATGATATAGTATCTAATGTATATCCACCTACATTCCCTGATGGATTTGATATTGAAGTATTAACAAATAGGTCAATTAAAAAAATACATAAAAATGTCAAGACAAAATATGATCGGGAACATGTAACTAGTTTTGCTTACAAATCTGATATGTTTGATATTTATAACTTAAGAAATAATAAGAATTACTCAAATATAAGATTAACATTGGACAAAAAAGAAGATTTGGTTGCTATTTCTAATGTATTTAACCATTTCAATAATAATATGTCTTTTAGTTTCAAAATGGTTGAGACTTACTTAAAATCTAAAAAATATTTAAATAAAAATATAAAAAAAATTAGTAAAAAAAATACTGCTCAGGAATTATGGGTAAAAGCCAATGCCAAAATATTAAATGGCAATTCATTATTATCGAAAAATCCAAATCAACATTTGCCACATTTATGGCCAACTTACTTTAAAAAAACTAGAGGTGTATACCTGTGGGATCTAGATGGAAATAAATATATAGATTTCTCACTTATGGGTGTTGGAACAAATATTTTAGGATATAGTAATCAGAAAGTTGACAGTGCAGTAAAGCAGGTAGTTAAAGATGGAAATTTATCAACACTTAATTGTCCAGAAGAAGTATACTTAGCTGATAAATTAATAAAGCTTCATCCGTGGGCAGATAAAGCCAAATTTGCGCGTACAGGAGGAGAGGCAAATGCAATAGCAATAAGATTAGCGCGATGCGTATCTAAAAATGACAAAGTAGCAATTTGTGGATACCATGGCTGGCACGACTGGTACTTATCTGCAAATTTAAAAAAAGATACTTTAGGGAATCACCTGCTGCCAGGCCTCAATCCAAAGGGCGTGCCAAAATCTTACAGAAATACTGTATATCCATTTAATTATGGTGATATGAAAACGTTAAAATCTTTGATCAAAAGAGAAAATATTTCAATAGTGAAAATGGAAGTAGCAAGAAATAAAGTGAATGTAAAATTTTTACAAGAAGTAAGAAAAATCACTCAACAAAAAAAAATTATTTTAATTTTTGATGAATGTACAAGTGCATTTAGGGAAAATTTAGGTGGATTACACATGAAATATAAAGTTTACCCCGATATTGCTACTTATGGTAAAGCTCTGGGTAATGGCTATGCAATCACAGCAGTATTAGGAAATAAATATGTAATGGAGAATTCAAAAGATAGCTTTATCAGTAGTACTTTTTGGACAGAAAGAATTGGACCTACCGCTGCATTAAAAACTTTAGAAATTATGAAGAAAAAAAAGTCATGGATAGATATAACAAAAAAAGGGAAATACGTTAAAAAAATGTGGAAAGAACTTGCCGCTAAAAACAACTTAAAAATTCAAATAAGTGGGCTAGATTCGCTTGCGAGCTTTAAACTTCAATATGATGACTGGAATTTATATAAAACATTTATTGCTCAGGAGATGAGAAAGAAGAATATGCTTGCTACAAATGTAATTTATTTAAGTACAGCCCATACATATGAATTATTAGATAATTATTTAAGAAAATTAGATAGTATTTTTAAAAAAATAAGAATGTCTGAAGAGTCTGATAATTTGATTTTAAATTTAGAAACTAGACAAAGTGATGTTGGTTTTGCGAGACTGAATTAAAGAAAAAAATATTATTAATAAAAAGATTTTTTTAATTTAATAAAAATTTTATTTTCTACGCTATGAAAAAAAAGAAAATTAAAATATTCATAACAAATTCCCTAGGGGAATTAGATGTAATAATACCTATCTGTATGGAGCTTAAAAAAAAAAATAATTTAGACATAGAAATTATTTTTACAGTAAAAAAAATATTTGATTGTTTTATATCCAATAAATTTTATCTTTTTACATTACAATATCATCAAATAAAGTTTTCAAAATTATTTTTGGTAAATAAGTTTGACATAAATATTAATCAAATTAAATTTTTTAAAAATATTGATAAGGTATTTTACCTATTCATTACAATATTAAAATTGCCACTTTTATATTTTAAAATGAAAGAAGCAAAATATATTTTTTATGAATTTGCTGAACAATCACAGGTAAAGTTTATTTACTTTTTAAATTTTATTTTAAATAAAAAGATTTACACATATTGTCATGGTGTCGCACTTCATCCTGGTACATCAAGTACAAAAAAAAGATATGCTCATAAATCAAAATATCTTCTTTTTCATGAAATGAATAAATCACTATCAGACTCGATGGGATATAATAACTATGTGAAAATAGGTATTCCTAAGTTTTTTAAAAGTTGGTTAAGCTTTATAAATGACATATCTACCCAATTTCAAAAAAAAGAAAGATATGTAGTAATTTACTCAAGAGCAATAAATGATTATTACATGCCAAAAGAAATTTATAAAAAACTAATATTAGAGTCTTATGAAGCAATTAATTCTGTTTTGGGAAATATACTTATCATATTCAAGCCTCATCCAAGAGAGGACTTAAATCAACTAAGGGAAACATTAAATGAATATAATATGACGAATACAGAAATATCTGATTTACATTCTACAGTTCTTGCAAAACATGCATTATTTGGATTATCTCTGTGGACCTCTTGCGTAATTGATTGCTTATCAGTTAATACACCGGTCATAGAATATTTTAAAGAAGGAAAAAAGTTTAGAGAGGTAGAACCTAAAGGATCTACATACAAGAACATTGGCTTTAAATCGTGCAATAATATTAATGAATTAAAAAAAATCATTTCTGAAATAGATAATGGATTGTACAATTACCCAAAAAATATTCATGAGATATTCAAATTTAGTAATACTAATTTTTTAGACTAAGTTTTATGATAATAGCAATAGTAATTGGAAGAAAAGGCAGTAAAGGATTTCCAGGAAAAAATATTCATCAAGTTTTTAATAAGCCACTTGCTCAGTACTCAATCGATGTTGCAAAAAAAACATCATTAATAGATAGAATTTATTTATCCACTGATGATGAAGAATTAAAAAAAATTGGAAAAAAGAAAAAAATTGAAATTATTAAAAGACCTAAATACCTAGCCTCAAATAAAGCTCTTGGAGAAGATGCATTTCTTCATGCTTACAAATATATTAAAAAAAAAGAAGCAAAGCCTATTAGATATTTTGTACTTCTTATGTGTAATTCACCGACAATTTCCCCATTACAAATTAACAAAGGCATAAAAGTACTTAACCGAAATAAAAAAATTGACTCTGCAGTTACTGTTTCAAGATATAATATGTACTCCCCTTTAAGAGCCAGGAAAATTAATAATCACGGTCTTCTTGATCCATACTTGCCATTTAAATATTTTGGCAATGAAAATGATTTGAATTGTGATCGGGATTCTCAAGGTGATGTATGGTTTGCAGATATGGGATGCTCAATAGTTAGACCGTCTTGCTTAGAAAATATTCATAGTGGTTTATTGCCACAAAAATGGATGGGGAAAAAAATATATCCATTAAAACAAGAAGCGGGGCTTGACATTGATTACGAATGGCAATTGCCGCAAATCAAATGGTGGATAAAGAATAATAAATATGGTGAATAAAAAAAATATCTTAGTAACTGGTGGGGTAGGTTTTCTTGGATCAGTATTAGCTCAGCAATTAGCATCTAAGGGTTTTTCAGTCTTTGTTCTCGATACGAAAACAGGAAAAAAATCTTATAATATCAAATATATTAAGGGGTCAATTGAAAACATTAATCTCATAAACAGGTCTTTAAAAAATATTGACTATGTGTACCATTTTGCGGGTATGGCAGGTATTGCAGAATGTAATAGCAATCCTCATAAGGCAGTAAAAACTAATATTTTAGGCACTCTAAACGTGCTTAATGGAGCTATAATTAATAAAGTAAAAAAAATTATTTTTGCTAGTTCAATTTATGTTTTGAGTGAACAGGGTGGAGTCTATAAATCCACTAAACAGTGCTGTGAAAATTTAATAGAAAATTATAATAAATTGTACGGACTTAACTATGTATGCTTAAGGTTTGGATCATTATATGGGCCAGATTCAAACGATTTCAATTTTATAAGCAGCGCGATTAAACAAGGAATATATAAAAATATAATAGAACGAAATGGAGATGGATCTGAAGTTAGAAAATATATATATGTTGAAGACGCTGCAAGGGCAGCTATCGAAGTGTTAAAAAAAAAATATTTGAATCAATATTATGAGATAACTGGAGAAAAAGCTATTACAGTTAGATCACTTCTTAATAAAATTAAAAGTAATTTAAAATCTCCAGTCGAAATAAAATATAACAGACTCCATAAAGATGCTGATCATTACCATAGAAATCCAAATACTTTTACGCTAAGGAAGTCAAAAATACTCAATTATAAAAATATTATAGATATTGATAAGGGATTGGAACTTACAATAAAGAATATATATGATTTTAAAGATTAGTGAATATCAGAATTTTTTATTCGATTGTGATGGTGTAATCCTTGATTCAAACTTTATTAAAACTAAAAGTTTTGAAGAGGTGCTCGAGAATGAAAAAAGTAATCACAGGGACCAATTTATAGAATATCATTTATCAAATACTGGTGTTTCTAGATATGACAAATTTGATTTTTATCTTAAGAATATTAGGACCTCAGATAACTACCAAAAAGAAATGAAAGACATGCTTTTAAAATTTTCTAAAACTATAAAAAAAAACTTAATATCTTGTAATCTTACCTCAAATGTTGAATTTATATTAAAAAAACTTAACAGATTGAATAAATATTTATTTATAATCTCTGCAAGTGATGAGGAGGAATTAATTGAAATATGTAATTATAGAAAGTTAAATATTTATTTTAAAGCGATATTAGGTAGTCCTTTAAATAAAATTGATAATATCAATAAATTAAATTTATCTGTTAAGGATTATAAAAAAACTATTTTTTTTGGTGACTCATTGAGTGATTACAAGGCGGCATCACATTTTAATTTTGATTTTGTATACATAAAGAAATATTCACTTTGGCAAGTCCCTGAAAAAATTAAAAAAAATCCTAAGTTTCAAGAAATAGAGGATTTCAGTTTTCTGGAGATTGTGCCTTGATTGAAATAAAAAATTTTTCAAGATTGTCGAAACTAGATGAAGAATTGGCTAATATTTTTTTAACTAATTTGTTAAATAATAAAAAAATACTAGTATCTGGTGGAAAATCATTTAGGTCAATGTTTAAACAAATAAACTTTGACAAATTAAATATAAAAAAAATAAATATTTCACTTACAGATGAGAGAATTGTAAGTATTAGTTCTAATAAATCTAATCAAAAATATTTGATAAAATTACTTTCAAATAAACTAAATAATAAAATATTTGACTCATTTTTTCTAAATATCAACAATATGAGTCACAAAGAAATATTATCATCAGCAAATCACAAAAGGAGAATAAATACCCCAAATATAGCATTTATTGGTGTAGGTTTAGATGGTCATATAGCATCAATATTTGAGGACAGTAAAAAAATTTTGAATTCTGGCTATTTTTCTATCATCAAGAAGTCAGATGAAAAATTTTTTAGAGTAACTCACACAATACATTCACTGTTACAAGTGCCAAATATAATTCTTGTTTTTAGAGGAAAAAATAAATCTAGGATGTTTTATAGTAAAATATTTTCTTTAGAAAAAAATGTCTCAAAATATAAAAATATAAAGATTGTAAAAAGTTTTATCAAATCTTATAAAGGAAATCTGCTAATATTAACAAGTTAGATAGCTACACAGCAATATGAAAATTATTTTAGTAATCGGAAGTCATCCAAGACATATTTATTTTGCAAATCAAGTGATTGATCAGTTTAGCAATACAAGTGTTATTATAGAAGACAGAGGTCCGATGTTAAAAAAAGTTAATAAAAATTTAAATAAGTTGGACAAGGATAACTTAATTAAACATTTTAAGGAGCGAAGTAGAGCTGAATATAAATACTTTTCAAAAAGTAAAATAAATATTAAAAGTAAGAAAAATCTATTATATATAAAAAAATTAACGAAAGAGTCATCAAAAGTTATTAAATTAATTAATATCCGCAAACCCAATATTTTAATTACTTTTGGTTGTGGTGTTATAAGTGAGCCATTGCTGTCAAAATTACCCAAAAGCTCTCTAAATTTTCATACAGGTTTATTGCCGTATTTCAAAGGAACAGCGGGCAATTTTTGGCCATATTATTTTCTTAAGCCAAATTATATAGGAATAACCATTCATAGAATTGAAAAGAAGCTTGATGGAGGCTCAATAATTCATCAATCTGTTCCTAAATTATCTAAAAGTGATGGCATACATGATATTGCATGTAAAGCTATATTAAAAGGAGTAGCTGATTTAAAAAAAATATTAATAAAGTATTCAGATGGAAAGAGACCAATTTATATAGATCAAAAAAAATCAGGTAAGTTATTTTTAGATAAAGACTTCAAGCCTCATCACTTAAGATTAATCTACTCTTATTTTAATAATGATTTAGCCAAATTTTACCTAAATAATCAATTGCAAAAAGATATCCCAACTACTATAAGCGTTCGTTATGAACAAAAAAATTAATATTGCTATCATAGGATGTGGAAGGATAGCAGGTCATCATTGTCGCGCTATAAAAGCTAATAAAAGTTTGGAATTAATAGCTGTTTGTGATTTAGAAAATAACAAAAGTGACGATTACGGTCATCAATTTAATGCAAAATCATACACAGACTATGATGAAATGATTGTTGAGAATCCTCAAATAGACATCGTTTCCATAGTTACTCCTTCAGGGATGCATTTTGAGCACTCATTCGACGTGTTGACAAAGTATAAAAAGCATATTGTCGTTGAAAAACCAACTTTCATGAAACCCTCAGAAATTAGAAAAGTGTATGGTTTAGCTGAAAAAAATAATACTTTTATATTTCCTGTTTTCCAGAATAGATACAATTCAGCAGTTCAGAAAGTAAAAGAGTCTATCGAAAATGGTGAACTTGGAGAGCCAAGAATAATTAGTGTACGGGTGAGGTGGTGTAGACCCCAGCGATACTATGAAATGTCAAAATGGAGAGGAACATTTTCGCATGATGGTGGGGCGTTGACAAATCAAGGAATTCATCATGTTGATCTTCTTCGATATTTAGGTGGAGAAGTATCAAAGGTTAATTGCACTATGGCAACCATTGGAGTTGAGAATGTTGAAGTTGAAGACACAGCCATTGGCTCATTTATTTTTAAAAATAATTCAGTGGGCTCACTTGAAGTTACAACAGCCGCCAGGCCAGATGACTTTGAGGCATCAATTTCAATAGTGGGTTCTAAAGGATTGGCGCAAATAGGAGGAATAGCAGTAAATATGCTTGAGATTTTCACCCCTGACGACAATGCATGTGAAAAATATAGTGATGACTTTTTAGATTTGCCAGATAGGGGAAAGGTTTATGGACGTGGCCACATGTCAATGTACTCTGATATTGTAAAGCATATGTATAATGAAAAGACTTTCCCAATAACGAAAGAAGAGTGTCTTGAGTCAATAAAATTACTTCACGCTTTTTATGTATCTGATGAAAAGAATAATTGGATAGAAATTAATGACACCGTTGAATCTATAAGATTAGGTAAAGCTGATGAAAATATTTCAAAGCTTTATAGATACAAAAGATAATTTATTTATTTTTGTTTAAATGAAAGAAAAAATTTTAGTATCAACTTCAAGCTTTTCTGTGACTAGCAACGAAGCATTAGAAATTTTGAATAAGTCTGGTTATGAAATTGTATTTAATCCTTACGGTAGAAAACTAACAAATCAAGAAATGGCTACTATCATCGATCATAAAGTAATTGGAATAGTAGCAGGTTTAGAGGAGTTATCTGAAAATACCCTATCAGGTACAAATGTAAGAATTATTTCTAGAGTTGGTTCAGGAACATCAAATGTAGATAAAAAGTATATAAGTAAAAAAAATATAAAACTATTCACAACTCCAACTGCACCTATTAATTCCGTTACAGAGATGACTGTTGCCAATATGATAAATTTATCTAGGCATATTTTTGAAATGAATGAGTGTTTACATAAAGCAAGTTGGAGTCGAATGATCGGTAGTGAAATCTACAAAAAAAATATAATTATTTTTGGTTGTGGCAATATTGGTAAACGTATTGCTAAAATTCTTAATGCTTTTGAAGCTAATATTTATTTTGTAGACCCATTTAATAAAAAAATAGACTCTAAATTTGAAATAATTAGTAAAGATAAAGCTCTAGAGATCGCCGATATTATATCGATACACGTAAATGTTGATGAAGAAATAATCAATATTAATGACTTAAAAAAAATGAAAAAAAATATTTTTCTTCTAAATTCTTCGCGTGGCAATTGTGTTAATGAAAATACCATAGTTTATGGGATTGAAAATGATATAATCAAAGGTGTTTGGGTTGATGCTTTTGAAAATGAACCATACGAGGGTAGATTAAGCGAATATAAAAATGTTATCCTTTCGCCACATGCAGCATCTTTTACCAATGAATGTAGGGCAAACATGGAAAAAGAGGCTGTCATAAATTTACTCAGTTTCCTAAGTAATGAATAAGAAAAATGATATGATTTTAATAACTGGCTCAGCAGGATTTATAGGATACCATATTGCTACAAAGTTACTAGAGCGTGGAGAGAAAGTAATAGGAGTCGATAATCATTGTGATTACTATGATATAAACCTTAAAGAAGCTAGATATAAAAATTTATGCAAATATTCAAACTATATTCACTATAGATTTGATATTGAAAACTACAGAAATTTAGAAACAATATTTGATAAATATCAAATAAAAAATATTTTAAACCTTGCTGCACAGGCGGGTGTAAGACATTCAATTCAGGAACCAAAAAAATTCATTGATTCAAATATATTAGGCTTTTCTAATTTGTTAGAATTATGCAAAGACAAGGATATAAATCACTTAGTATATGCTTCTTCAAGTTCAGTATACGGTTCTAATAAGAAAATACCTTTTTCAGTTAATGACTCAGTTGATCACCCAGTTAGTACATATGCTATGACAAAAAAAACCAATGAACTAATGGCTCATGTTTATAGTCATTTATATAAAATTCCAACTACTGGGTTGAGGTATTTTACTGTTTATGGCCCTTACGGAAGACCAGATATGGCGATGTACAAATTTACAGAGAGCATAATTAATAAAAAAGAAATTGATGTTTATAATTTTGGAAAACACAGGAGAGATTTTACATATATAAGCGATATTGTTGAGGCTACAATTAAAATATTAGACCGCCCTCCAAAAGAAAACTCTGACGTACCATGGAAAATTTATAATATTGGTAATAATAAAACTATAGATTTAAATTATTTCATTTCATTAATTGAGGATGAATTGGGCATAAAAGCTATTAAAAATTTTTTACCACTCCAAAAAGGTGATACCTATGAAACCTTCGCTAACATAGACGGGCTTATATCTGAATTTAACTATCGGCCAAAAATAACCATAGAAATGGGTGTAAAAAAATTTATTGATTGGTATAAAGAATTTCACAAGTTATAAAGAAATATAAATGAAATCACCTCAAGTATCAGTAATTATTCCAGCGTTCAATCAACAATTTTATATTGGCAGGTGTATTAGATCACTACTAAAGCAGACAATGAACGATGAAGATTTTGAATTAATAGTAGTGAACGATGGAAGTAATGACAAAACTAAAGAGGTTTTAAATCCCTTTATGGGAGATATTGTTTATATTGAAAATGATCAAAATTTAGGATTAGCTAAGTCGTTAAATATTGGCATTAGGCAAGCACGAGGTCAGTTTATAGTTCGTGTTGATGCGGATGACTATGTTCACTGGGATTATTTAAAAATTCTTTCTATGCATTTACAAATGAACTTATCTATTGATGCTGTTTGCTGTGATTACCTTTTAGTTGATAATGAGCAAAATATTATTGAGCAAGTAGATTCTATTCTGAGTCCAATTGGTTGTGGGATCATGTTTAGAATTGTTCATTTAATAGAAATAGGACTTTATGATGAAAATTTTCGAGCACAAGAAGATAAAGATTTACGAATTCGATTTGAAAAAAAATATAAAATTACAAGAGTTGAACTACCTCTTTATAGGTATAGAAGACATGACGAAAATATGTCTGACAATGAAGAAAATGAAAAGAAATTTTCAAGTATTTTAAAGAATAAACATAATTATTTAAAAAACTAAATGAATTTCAGTTTTAGAGATAAAAGCCCTTATATTATTGCTGAGATTGGAGTTAATCATGAGGGTTCAGTCAAAAATGCAATGAAATTAATTGAGCAGGCAAAAATAGGTGGCGCTCAAGCAGCTAAGTTTCAATCCTATAAAGCCGATACAATTGCTTCTGTGAACAGCCCAGCATACTGGTCAAGTGAAGTAAATCCTATTAGAAGCCAGCATGAACTTTTTAAAATATATGATAGTTTCAATGAGGAGGATTATGTAAGATTAGCAGAATTTTGTTATAAAATTGACATCGATTTTGCTTCAACGCCTTTTGATGACCATTCAATTGATTTCCTAGAACCCATTGTTCCATTTTATAAAATTGCTTCAGCTGATATAACTAACCATCCATTTATTGAGAAAATAGCAAAGAAAAATAAGCCAACAATTATCTCTACAGGAGCTTCAAAAGTAGAAGAAATTCAAGATGCTGTTAAAATAATAAGAAAATTTAATGATAATGAGCTTTGTGTGATGCACTGTATCTTATCTTATCCTACTAAAAATGCTGATGCGAATTTAAATATGATAGAGGATTTAAATCAAAAATTTGAAAATTTAATAATAGGTTATTCAGATCATACTAAACCAGACGAAGAAATGCTCATATTAAGTACCGCTTATATTAAAGGAGCCATCGTATTAGAAAAACATTTCACGCTTGATAAAACATTACCTGGCAATGATCATTTTCATGCAATGGATACAGATGATTTAAAAAAATTTAATAAAAATATAAAAACAATAAATACCGTCTTAGGAAACAAGACAAAAACCCCAATCAGTTCTGAATTAATAGCTAGAAAAAATGCAAGAAGAAGTATTGTTGTGAGCAAGAAAATTGAAAAAGGTAATTTTTTTAATGAGAAATTTTTGACGTATAAAAGACCAGGAACTGGTATATCACCTAAGTATTGGACAGAAATAATTGGGAAGAAAGCGAAAAGAGATTTAGAACAAGATCATATTCTAATGTGGGATGATATAGAGTAATTAAATGATTAATAAAAATAAACTTGCTTTGTATGGAGGAAATAAAGAAATAAAAAAATTACCTAATCGATTTCTTTATACAAATGATGAAAAAAGAGAAATTAATTTTTTAATTAACAGCTCGATCAGAACTGGCATACCATTTCGTTACGCTGAAAAATATGAAGAAAAATATACTAAGTTATTCACCAAATTTATGGGGGGTGGTTATGCTGATGCGGTGAACTCTGGAACTAATGCGCTTTTCAGCATCATTGGCGCATTAGACATTCCGCCTGGCTCAGAAATAATTGTTCCTATAATGACTGATGTTGGTGGAGTATCCCCAATTATTTTTTGGGGATGTAAGCCAATTATATGTGATGTTGCTGCAAACTCATTTAATGTAAGTCTAAATGAAATAAAACGTAAAATAACAAATAAGACTAGAGCTGTAATTGCAGTTCATATCGGTGGCGAGCCAGTAAATATCGTACCAATAAAAAAATTTTTAAAAAAAAGAAATATATATTTAATTGAAGACTGTTCCCAATCACATGGGGCAAAAATTGGGAATAGAAGGATAGGAACTTTTGGGGATATATCTTTTTTCTCAACCATGTCATCAAAATTACATAGTACAGGTGGTCAGGGAGGACTGATATATTCAAGAAAAAAGAAATTTATAAATTTAACAAAGAGTATTTCTGATAGAGGTAAAGTATTTAAAAGTAAAAATTTTTCAGGCAAATATGATTATCTTGGAATAAACTCTAATTTAGATGAGCTGTCAGCAGCTATAGGGAGTGTGCAGGTTAAAAAATTAAGTGGAATTATTAAAAAAACTCATCGATTAGGCGAATATATGAAAGTAAATCTTCTTAATAAAAGTAAATTAATGAAAGTTGCTGTTCAAATACCCAACTCAAGCTGTGTTTATTGGTTTATCAGAATACATTTAGACGTAAATAATATAAGTGTATCTAAAAAAAATTTCTGTAAAGCATTAATTGCAGAAGGTATACCATTGGCAGAAAGGTATGATTACAATCCTTTTAAATATAAGTGGTATACTTCGAATAAAGTTAAGGCCTTATTAAGAAACCATAAACTGTCAATTGATAGAAATACTAACCAAAAAAACTATCAAAATTCAATGAAATCTAATTTTGTAATTTTTATTAGAGAAAGTTTTAGTAAAAGTGATATAGATTTAATTATAAAGGCCTTAATAAAAGTTGAGCGTGCATTTATAAAATAAATTACTGATATGAAAACCCAAGAATATGTCATAAATAAAAATAAGAACTTAAAGGGCTCAGGAGTTTTAAGCAATATAAGTGAGACAAAGCTTGATCGTGAATCTTTTATGGTCGAGTTTATGGATAGAAATTTAGCTTTTATAAATAATATGAAATTATCAAAAGATGCTTTGGATTATGATAATCAATTAATATTATTTAAAAAAAAATATTTAGACTATAGATCTCAATGGAAAAATCAGCCTAAAGAAATAATTGAAAAAAAAATTCCATCAATCGAATTAGAAAAACATAAAGTACCACCATTATGCCTTGACATTGAGGTTGCATCAATATGTGATTTAGCTTGCCCTTTTTGTTTCAGAGAATTTGTTGCCACACCAGATAAAATTATTAATGAAAAGCTATGTATAGATTTAATAGATCAAGCAGCTGAGATGGGAGTTCCATCAATTAAATTTAACTGGAGAGGAGAACCTTTATTACACCCTAAACTGCCAGTTTTTATTAAATATGCAAAACAAAAAGGCATCTTAGAAACAATTATAAATACAAATGCGACACAATTAAATGAAAAAAAATCAAAAGAACTTATTGAATCAGGATTAGATTTAATAATTTATTCGTTCGATGGAGGCTCAAAAAAAACTTATGAAAAAAATCGTCCAGGGCGATTTAAAGAAAATAAATTTGAGGACGTATATCAAAATATTAAGACATTAAAAAAAATGAAAGATCAGCTTGGATCACCCTTCCCATTTTCTAAAATTCAGATGATACTCACAAAAGAAACATTTAATGAGCAAGAGAATTTCTTTAAATTATTTAACGATTTTGTGGATGAAGTAACAGTCAATCAATATACTGAAAGAGGTGGCAATATTTCAGATCTAGATGAAAAATCAATAGAAGAATACAATAAAATAAGAGTTAAATATAATCTCAAAGATAATTCTCCATATATGCGTGATCCTCATGGGAAAATGTATGTTTCAAAAAAAAGAATACCTTGTGAACAGCCCTTTCAGAGATTGTTAGTTACTTATGAAGGAAGAGTAGCGATGTGTTGTTACGATTGGGGCGCTACGCACCCAGTAGGATATGTTAATGAATTAGCATTTAATAATAAAAACAGTTATGACGACGTAATGAAAAAAGTAAAAGATAGAAAAAAAGGTTTTGAATTACTTGAAAATATTAAAATGCCAAATAAACTAAATGAACCAGCTGAAAAAATAAATTCATTATCTGAAATATGGTATGGAAAAGAAATTGATAATGTTAGATGTAAGCAAATGTCTAACGAGGCTGATAAATTAGAAATTTGTAAGAATTGTTCCTTTAAAGATACCTTTGACTGGACTCGCTAAAAAATTTTAATGTTAAAAACACCATATATAATTGCTGAAATTGCTTCAGCTCATGAAGGAGATGCTAATTTGCTTTCTAAAATAGCAAACGAGGCCATTAATAGTAATGCTGATGCTATTAAATTTCAAATTTTCAAGAGAGATAATTTAATTTCACCAACTAATCCACTTTTTGACGAATTCGGTGAAATTGAAATAAGTCCTTCTAATTGGCACAAATTAATTAGAGAATTTAGTCTCAAAAAGATTGATTTAATTACTGAGGTTTTTGATTATGAAAGTCTTGAGATAATTAAAGGATTTGATATTGACATCAAGGTCCCGTCAGCAAGCATCTCAGATACTAAATATTTGAAACATGTTTCAGATTTCACCAATAGAATATTTCTTGCTGTTGGAGGATCAACTCTGAAAGAAATCGAAAGCGCATTAAGCATACTTCAAAATGGCAAGAAAAAACAAATTATTTTGCAATGCGGATTTCAAAATTTTCCTACAAAAATTGAAGATTCAAATTTATCTCAAATAGAATTTTTAAATAATAAATTTGGTCTTTCTATGGCATATGCAGACCACGTCGATGCTGAGGATGTTTCTATGAGATTTACTATTCCTGCTCTTGCATATTTTATGGGTGCTCAATATATAGAGAAACATATTACATTAAATAGATCTCATAAAGGTAGAGATTATTATTCCTCTCTAAATCCAGATGAATTTAAAGAGTTTGCAAAAAACTTACGAGAGTTAAAAAATAGTTTTGGAGATCCTAATAATATGGGTAAAACTGATGCAGAAATAAAATATAAAAGTTTTTCAAAAAAATATGCAGTGGCAAAAAATAAAATAAATGCTGGAAAAAAATGTGATATTCAAGATTTTTCTTTTCTTAGAACCGCTGAGGTTGGTATCAGTGAACAAGAATTCATTTTATTTGTCGGCAAAGAGATAAAGAAAGATTTAAACGTTAATGATCTATTATTCGATTATTATTTTTAAATCTGATTAATTATTAAATATAATGACATCATTTAAAATAAAACTTAATAAAGATGCATTAGAGCGGTTTGAAAGCTATCTTTCTTCAGACATCTATAGTCAGGACATCGGGCTTACTGATCATTGGGAAAGAAGAAAAGAAGCGAATAAAAATAGATTTGTTATAAAAGGCGATAATGTCATTATCGATACAAGTATAGATGATGGGCTCTCAGATAATTATAAAAATCATTTTTTTTATAATAAATCAAAAATCAAATATTTGATTAATAAAAATAAAACAATCAAAAGGAATATTGTAGTTCTTTTATTAAGAATGCTAAATCAAAATCATGGTATATCATACAATCCAATTTCTCGATATGTCGATGAATGGAACAATGTAGCAAATGCTATACCTTACACAGATATATTTAATGAGTATGGATATATTGAAGACTATGGAATTTATAAGAATGCTGCAATTTACAACTATATTAAAAGATTTGAAATTAATAACTCTTTCAAACCAAATAATATTCTTGAGATAGGAGCGGGACCAGGCTCACTTACAAGATTCACGAAAAAGCTCAATCCTACTAGAAAATTTACTCTAATTGATTTGTCGTTTAATTTACCATTTTCATTCCTAAACTTAGCTTATAATTTTCCTAACTCAACATTTCGCTTACCAAATGAAATGATAAAAAAATTCGATGAAAGTGTTGATTTTAACTTTGTATCATCAAGTCAAATAGATTTACTACCCAATTCATTTTACGATGCTGGAATTAATACAATGAGCTTCCAAGAAATGAGAACTAATGATATTGAGGAATATTTTTTACTGCTTAGACGCGTTCTAAAAAAGGAAAATATTTTTTTCTGTTTAAATGCAGTAGAAAAACCAATGATCTTTGATAATAAAAAACTAGTTCCAATTAGATTTCATGAATATCCATGGATAAAAGAAGATGTAAACTACGAGTATACACTTTCAACAATAGAACAAGGCAGGACTTATAAACCATTTTATTGGAAAGCAACAAAATTATACAAAAGCGAAAAATAGTTTTAACTTGTATGTCTGATGTAATACCAATATTAATTGCAGTAAGATTAAAATCAAAAAGATTAGAAAAAAAAGCTTTATTAAATCTATATGATGAACCACTAATTATAAAGCTCATTAATAGAGTTAAACAAAGCAAGAAATCAAATAAGATAATAGTTTGTACTTCAACACATGATGAGGACTCTGAGCTTTGTGGGTTATTAGATAGGTATGAGGTATCTTATTTTAGAGGAGATGAACAGGATGTAATGTCACGTTTCATAAATGTAGCTGAAAATCTGAAAGCAGAAACAATTGTTAGAGTTACGGGTGATAATCCTCTAACTGACCCAGAAGTTATGGATAAAATGATTGAAAGCCACATTGAATTAAAAAGTGAGTACACGTTTAACGATGAACTTCCACATGGAACTAGATCAGAAATAATTCAAACCAGTTTGCTTAAGAAATGTCATTCTTTACTCCTTGATAAGGATAATACTGAATATATGACGTGGGCACTCAATAGGCCAGACCTATTTAAGGTAAGTCAGTATAAAATTAAAAATAAAGATTTTAAAAGAAATGATATCTCTCTAACTGTAGATATTAAAAAAGATTTATTATTAATTAGAGAAATTTTTAACTTTTATGAGGGCGAACCTCCTGCTTTAGGTGAAATAATAGAACTCTATGACAAACTGCCTGACAAATATAAAAGAAATAGCGAGGATGTTAAATATCAGATAAATAAAGATGATATAAGTTTTAAATTTAAATCTAGCAGTGAGTAAAATTAAATTAAATAAAATCTATATAGGTGGCCATAATATGTCTGGAAAAGGACAATTATTACAGTATCTGAATGGTCATCCCAATATAATTATTTTTCCATTTCATAAATTTGGAATATCTTATGAAATTAATCAATTTATAGAAACTTTTAGCAATAAAAATAAGTATAACAAAAAAGACAAATATACTTTTAATATTATCGAGAAAAGAATTGATTTTAAAAAATCTATTGGATTATCAGATTTACTGATATTTTTATTTTCTAGCCATAATGCTTTCCCTGCATTAATTAAATCACATTACGAAAAATTATGTATAGCCTACGCGGGTGATGAATATACACAAAAAATTAAATTTAATTTTGATCTTAAGATATTTTTTGTACAAATGAGAAAGTTTCAAAAAGACCATTCTTTTAAATCGATATCTTTCGAAGAACTTGAAGATATTATTTTTTTATCATATATCAAAAGTGTAAAAGAGTTTAAAAATTTTAATATTAAAACAGATTGTTTAGCCTTGTTTGCAGGCAATGGTTATTCTCACTACGAAAACCTTCATAAATATTTTAAAAACTACAAATATATATTTGTAAATAGAGATATTTTAAGCAGGCTATTTGCAAACATTAAAAGATCTTACGTTAAAAATAAATTTAAATTTGATAGTATAAATATTTATGAGGGGATTATTAGAAATTTAAACAGACACAACCAAAAAGATAAAAAAATTAATGAAAAGTACCAAGATGACAAATCAAAAAATAATCGATTATTTTTAATTAATTTCGAGGAATTAATTGATGATAATGTTAAAGTACTTAAAAAAATTCTTTCCTTTCTTTCTCTAAAATTTGATAAAGCAGTTTTAAAACCAACATTTATTAAAACAAAAGTGATACTTCATAAAAATCTAGTTAATGAAAACGATGATATCAAAAAAATATTAAATGTAAGTCAAATCAACACTCTCATTTACTTAAAAGAAAATTCAATATTTTTAAATTTCTATGCATTCTTCATAAGAGCCCGCAAAAGAATTAAAGCTTCAATTTATAACTAGAATGAAAATTTCTCTTGTATTTAGTATTTATTTCAGAAATTTTTTTAAAATTCCAAGACGTCTTTTTGTTCCTACATCGATCCAAAAATTGTCATAATATTCACCAGTAACTTTGTATTTTTTTGCTAAATTTTTAAGCAGTGGTTCTAAGGCAAAGACTTTATTTTTTCTGTATGCGAAAATTTTTGGTGATAAAACACTTATTCCACTAAAAGTATAATTTTTTTCATCTTTATTATATATTATCTTATTGCCTTCTAAATTAAAATCTCCTGTTTTATTATGGGGTGGATTTTTTACAAGTATTAAATGACATAGCTTGCCTTTCTCAAGCTTAAAGTCTTTATTTATTTTGTAAGTCGAATAAACATCAGAATTAATCAACCAAAAAGGTTTGCTGCCAATAAGTTTCAACGCATTATTTATGCCTCCTCCAGTACCAAGTAGCTTTTGACTTTCGTTAGAGTAAATAAGATTTACACCAAACTTTTTTCCATCTCCAAGATATTCAATTATTTGATCACCTAACCAAGAAACATTAATTATAATGTCTTTAATGCCTGCATCTTTAATTTTTTTTATATTAATTTCAATTAGTGTTTTTTTATTCACTTTGGTGAGAGGTTTAGGTATAGACAAGCTATCTTTACCCATTCTTGTTCCCCTGCCTGCAGCTAAAATCATTGCTTTCATAATTTGATTATATATATTTCAAAAGTGTGAATAAAATTAATTTCGTTTACTATAATACTGTTTCCGACTTTAAAATTCTAGAAAATGTTAAGCGATATTTAAATTATTTTCAGAAGAATAATATCAATTTATTCGTTATACATGAAAACTATCATTGCAAAAAAAACTTTAAATTATGTCTAATAAATGAAAAAAAGTTAGATATTAATATTATAAATCAGATACATTTTGATGATAAAAATAATATTAATGAAATAATAAATTTTTTAAAAAAAAATAAGATAAAAATAGTAAATTTCTTTAATGGAAATTTATCTGTATATAAAATACAAAATATTTTACATATCTGTGAAGTCTTGGATAAATTAAATATAAAATTCTATTGGAATACTATGAGTTTTCTGAAACAAAGATTTTTAATATGTGATGATATTTACTTTAATAATTCTAAAGTTATTTCGAGGTACCATGCAAATCTAAATAATTTAGTAAATAATAGTAAAATTGAGCGTTATAAATCAGAATATTGGAATATGAAAATAGGAAAGTATTACTGGACTGATCCAGAGGAGATGTGTCCTTGTGGTTCCCAGAAGAAATTTAAATTTTGTCATGGAAAAAAAAATAACTATGTAAATTTCAAATCTAAACTTAGTGAAATCAAAAATATTTTCTATAACAAAAATATTACTAGAGTAAATCAAAGCGTACTTGATAAGAGAAAAAAATATATATTATTTTTAGCTACTAAAAACTCGCATTGGTTTAATAAATATGCTAATCCAAAATTTCAAAATCCTGTGGATTATATTCATGATATTGAAAAATCAATACCCCACGAGTTTGACTTACTAATTAAACCCCACCCAAAAGAAACATATATTTTTGATAAAATAAGTCTTTCAAGTAGGTCATTTATTTATAGTGGTAATTTAAAAGAAGTAATTGACTACTCTGAATTGATTATTTCTACTGGATCGACCAGTGGGTTAGAGGCTCTTACATTAAATAAAAAAATCATATATTTAGGAGATAAAACATACTTGGGAAAAATAAAAAAAGAATTATCACCTGTTCAAATAATTAATGATATCGAACAATTGCCTGATAAGATTTTGGAATTAATTAACGCTAAGCCGTCTCAAATTCAAATAAATTGCTATTTAGAGAGTCTGATTCAAAATTCATTTGAAGTAACTGGATATGAACAATTATTAAGGGGCGATAGTTTTGCATATGATAACTATAGAGCTGTTTTAAAAGAAATAGAAAATGACTTTGAAATTTAAAACTGTATCAGATTAGTTTTTTTATTCTTTTCATATATTTTGAGAAATTATTTTTACTGTTATAATCATAATATATCCTGAGTGTAGGTTCCCAAATAGATTGTCGAGCCAATATTCTTTCATCAAATTTTACTGACAAATTATTAATTTTTTTAAGATTCTCTTTTCTAATTTTTATTTTTTTAATACTCAAATTCTTTATTTCTCTTTTAAATAATAAAATACTATTTAGTTTTTTTAATAGTTGGTGTTGATTTTCAAATAGCTTAAAGAATTCAAAGAATGTTATCAATGCATCCATAGAATTTGTTTTATTAGAAAAATGAAAATGTCCTGATGGCTCCATTCCAATCAAAGATCTTTTTACTCTTACTTTATCCACAACATTACGATCACCAACTTTTGACGTGTAAATTTTAAATTTTGATTTCTTAAATTCCTTTATAATACCAAAATTTATAATTTCTGAAGCTACAAAAGATTTGTGTAGATTTTTGAATTTTTCAGCAAATAAATACAAAATTTTTTCTGCTTCAATTAAACCATATTCTCTTAATAAGAATATAACTCGATCACCATCACCATCAAAAGCAACGCCATAATTAATTTTTCTTTTTAACATTTGATTAGCCAATCTTTTCGGCTCTAACGCTCCACATCTAAGATTGATATTCCTTCCGTTTGGTTTGTTATTAATTAAAATAATATTTTTATGTTTTTTAGAGAGTTTTTCAAATACCAAACTCATTGAACCGTTTGAGCAGTCAACTAGAACCTTTTGATCTATTAATTGTTTTTTAAAATTAAGTCTTAGTTTACTTAGATAAAAATTAATACTGTTTTTTATAAAGCGATGCTCACCTATAATTTTTGAAAAACTCACATTTTTTTTTGTTAGCATCAGTGTTTCAATAATTTTTTCGTCATCCCTTTTCATTTTATAACCAGATGGCTCAAACAATTTAATTCCGTTATCCTTAAATTCATTATGTGATGCTGTAATCATAATTCCGTAACAATTCTTACTATATTGAATTATTTTTGATAGTCCGGGCGTGCTCATAACACCAGTGCTATAGGTGTTAATGCCGTGCAAATTTAAATATTTAATGATTATTCTTTCAATAATTACTCCACTTCCTCTTGTATCCTTGGCAATTATAACTTCATATTTAATTTTTTTTTTTCTTTTAATAAACTTACCAAATGCAGAACTAAAAATTTCTATATTTTTTATTGTCATTAATCCTTTACCAAATGTATCTCGGAACCCGTCATCTCCAAAAATTGGTAAAGATAAAGTTTTTTTCACAAAGAAACCTTAATCATTTAAGGAAGGACAAAAATTTTTCTAAAATTAAGAAATTTGAAAAAAAAGTAAATTCCTCTGAAATTTTAGGAATCTTTATTATTAGAGAATTCTTATTCAACCTTTCACTATTATCTAAATGAATATTGTCAAATCTATCATCGTCACTATTTGTAATAATTATAGGTAAATTACTATGAGATATCATTTTTTGTATTTCTGAATAAGCATCATTCTGATAACCTGGTCTTTCGATATTCGTTAAAAATACCAATAGGCAACTTTCAGCTGAAATATCTATATGTTTATGATTTTCTAAGACATCAAAGGCACATGCTCTATTTAATATATTCATAACCTTTTTTGAAGCATACTTAGCAAAATTATAATTCACACCACTTCCTAAGCTTTTAATATTATTTTTCTTCTTAAATAATTTTGCAGAATAATCTAATTTTTTATAAATACTTTTATCTATTATCATATTATTTATCATTGTCTGTAATAAATTAAAATTCTGTTTAAGAATTAGATCAATTCTATTGCGTGCATTATCTCTATCATTTTGTTTTAACTGTGGGATAAAAAGTTTTTCAAGAATAACTATACCAATAGAAAATGACCAAATTAATTTATCAATATTTAAATTATTCATAGGAAACTGGGTGTAAATTTCTTTAATTACATTATCTTTTTTAAAATGTTTAAAATTAAAATTTATATCACCTTTTTTTTTGAATTTGTTCTCATTAAAATTTAGATTAATAAAAATAAATTTATTTTTTAATCTATTTATTTTTAAATCATAACGTTGTGAAAGTTTTATCGAAGACCTTACACCAATTTTTTTATTAATTTCATTAATGAAATTTGTGATATTATAAAGATAGGCTTCATCAATATCAGAATTAAGATAAATCTCATGATTTCTCAAAAATTTTATTTTATCTAGTTCCCTTTTACTAAACGTATTAAGAATATTTTCGTATATATTTTCAATTATATTTGAATGATCTATATTTGAAAAATCTCTTTGAAAGGGAGTTTTATTGCTTGATCTTACAGCTCCAACAGTAATTGTTTTTGCTTGATGTTTTATTGTGTCAATTGTTCTTCTAGTTTGTGAAATTAAAGAGTCGACTAATTTATAGTCAATAAAAAGCTTATTGTCATACTTTTCGAATAGTTCGAATATGTTGTTTTCTGAAATACCAATATTATAAAACCCTTTCTTTAAATTTTGATTAATATTTTGAAGGATACGTTTTTGTAATTTTTTTTCACTAATCTTTATTTTTTTTAAATTAATAAATTCTAAAGATCTATCATCCATAAATTTTGCTAATTTATAGCTTAAATACTGGCCGATTAATATCGTAGGTATAAAAGATAAATGTTTAGGCTGATTTTCAAAACCTATTATTGTAAGTTTTTCTTTTTTAACAAATCTTTTTAATGATTTTGAAATGCTATTTTTTGAAAAAGGGCAGATTAGTATTAATGAGTTATTATTACTTAAAATACGCTGAAGTTTTATTTCGTATTCACTAATATTTTTATTTGTAATTATTACTATAAATGAATTTTGTATTTTAAGGTGTATTATTTTATCTATTTCTAAATAAGGGAGAGATTGATAGCAGTTTTCAGATAATTTTATTCTAATTTCACTTGCGCATACAGAATTCTCGGAGTCATCGTATCCTACGATCCAAGACGTATACTTTAAAAAATCTTTTTTTGGTAAGTCATAGTTAATTTCTTTTTTTATACCTTTGAGAGTTTTTTCAACGATAACAGATATTGTTTTAAGTTTTTTTATTTCAAGTTCAATTAATTTTATCAATTTGCTATTAAGAGAACATAATTGAAGCATATATAGAGAAATTATGTAACCTACAACTACCTGAGCGGTATAAGTTTTCGTTGATGGCACAGATATTTCAATATCTCTTCCTTCTCCAATATATAGTGTTCCATCAACAATGAAAGTTACATCACCTTCCCTCTTATTTGCAATTGCAAGCGAAATTGCCCCTCTTTCTTTAGCCATTTTTACATAAATATTTGTATCAATTGTTGTTCCTGACTGCGCTACAACAATTACCAAAACATCACTCATGTCTGGGTCTAGATAAAAGCCGCTGCCTTCACTTGCGATATGCGGCTCTACGATAATTGACTCATTTACATTTCTTAATATAAACCTCATATAATTAGAGATCGCCACTGCAGCTGTGTAGCAAGTTCCCATCCCTGTAATTATAACTTTATTTATTTTATTTTTTTTAAATTTATTTGCTATTAATTTTGGTACTTGTTTCTCATTTATAGCAAATTCATATTTATCCGATCTATCTTTCTTTTGAATATAGCGATTGATCGTAGACTCAATAATTTCACCTGTATCAAAGATCTCTTTTTCTAAAAAGTGATTGTAACCTTTTCTATCTATGTCTCGTGTAGTTATAATCGTTTTTTTAAGTTGATTTTTTTTAATTATATGTTGTTTTTCATTATCAATACGTTTAATACCAAATTTGAAATTGGAATAACTATAGTTGTTTTTAATATTTAAAGAAAAACTCTCTTGATCTTGTATCGGATAAAAATACTGACAAAATTCTATTAATCCATAAACATCAGAGGCAAACATGATATTATCATCGCTTACACCTAAATAGAGTCCTTGTGTGCCCTTTTTAAATACACTTAAATTATTATTTTTAGAATTAAAGGTTCCAATTGTAAATGAACCATCAAATTTATTGATTAGTTTCCTTTCTCTCTGTTTATTAGCAACATTATTATTTGCGAAGCTAAATGGAACAGCAAGGCAATCAGTTGTACATTTTTTTTCATATAAGACTTTTGAGTTTTTTTCTAGAATATTTTTATAATTATAGATATCACCATTTAAGACAGCTCCAAACCATTCATTTTTATCTTTTAATTTGCAAAATATTGGGTGAGTATTTTCTATGTCTACTGATCCTACAGAAGCCCAACGAGTATGACCTATGATTAAAGCTGAATTAATTTTTTCAGAGTGTACAATTTTTTTAAATATCTTTTCTTTCTTAATTAATTCTTTAATTAAGTTTGCATTTTCACCTAGAGCGCCAATCTTATTAAATGTTTTAAAAGAAAAGTTTACACACTTTCTATTTCTTGAAATAAACGTTTCTGTCTTACAATTTTTTAAATATTTATTAGATGAGGAGTTTATTTCATTTAAAAGTGATTTATTTTCTATATTTATTTGTATTGTTATACCAAATGAGTCCCGACCTCTTAATTCTAGCTTTTGATCAATTGATCTAATTATTGAGATTATATTTTTATAAAAAATGATATTATGATCAGAAAGATCTTTTATATTTTCTCCAGAAAGAAACTCAATATCTACAATCCATCGACTAATTTCTGTTTCAAGAAACCATTTACAGTCTCTAATTTTCTGGATATTCCCTAGGGATTCAATGTATTTTTGAGTATTTACGTTTCGATCAATTTTATCTAATTGAATATTTTTAATATTAATTAGAGTATTAAGCTTTTGTATAAATTTGTTTATATCTTTCCTATAATTAATATTTTTACAATAATTAATAAAATTTACATTATTTTTAGATTTCCAACAAAGATTTAAAAGTGTGTCTTCTCTATTTTCGTTGTTAAGTATTGAATTATAGAGACTTTCATATTGATAAATATTTATTGGCTTCCCAATTAAAACTTTTTTTTGATAGATAGTTCCTGAAATCCCACACATTTTTTAATTAATCAATTAGTTCTATACCTTTACTAAAGTTAAGCTTAGGTTTCCATTTTAGTTTTCTTTTTGCTTTTTCAAATTTCATTATCATATTCAAGATATCTCCAGGTCTGGCACTTTTCATTATAGGTTTTTTTTCATAATTATATTTTTTACACAAAAGTTTAAAAAGTTTATTTACGGTAAAACCTATTCCTGAACCTATTGAAAATATTTCATAATTTGATCTGTATTTTAATGAGTTTGTAAAGGCTTCAACAATATCATATACATGCACCCAATCTCTTTTTTGCCTACCAGTTCCATAGATAACAATTTTTTTATTTGATTTTAATTTATTATTAAAAATAGCTATTACACCTCCTTCCAAGTCTGTTCTCTGTCGGGGACCATATACATTTGGCAGTCTCAAAATAATTGAAGATATTTCAGATTTTTTTGAATAAAATTTCAGGTAGTTTTCAAAAAGATACTTACTCAGCCCATATATACTAATTGGTCGCTTTGGATGACTTTCATCCACTGGTAAATATATTGGTTCACCGTATACAGCAGAGGTTGATGCAAAAATAAATTTTTTTACGTTTGTAT